>Ga0208116_1000005_pt1 | contig 271993 bp, 250 predicted proteins | sample LakWasMeta9_HOW4_2_FD_183859 | JGI IMG/M metagenome (GOLD analysis project Ga0208116, IMG submission 183859) | Freshwater sediment methanotrophic microbial communities from Lake Washington under simulated oxygen tension - Sediment Metagenome... | ecosystem: Environmental > Aquatic > Freshwater... | reverse complement strand
CCAGGCAATGTCTGGATCGACGTATTCCAGACCAAGATGCATTAAGAATAGAAGTCGCAACTTGGCAAAAAAATAGAAATGCTATCGCACGCCCCATGGAATGGCGATTTACTAATGAGGAGGCGCGGGTAAAATTGAAAAAGCTCTACCCGACATTATAAAAATGACTGAGTACTAGTACTTTTGTTTCAATTTCTAAAACACCTTCATGATACCGCCCAGAACCTGGTAATCAAAGGGCACTGGCTGTGTCACCGGCACTTCCACGGCTCCCAGCAGATACCAGTTCTGACCTAAATGAGTTCTAAAGCCTGGCGAAAGAGTTACAAGCGTTCTGGCTGGGCCGCGGTCGTCGATAGTCTTGTTCAAGTTTGCCGATAAATACCAGACCATATCGCCGATAGGGGTTAAGTTATGAGGCGTGAAATAGTAGCCCGTCGCAATGTTGGCATTGAAAGTAGAGCGGGCGCCGCTGGCGTTTAGGTCTCCTCCATATGGGATGAAAAAACCCGTGCCGCCCCGCACGACTAAACCTTTCCACCAGTTAGCCCAGAACTGGTAATTGGGGGTTACCGCTGCGATGCTGCTTCCCAAATTGGATTTGTCGCCAGTGGGTGTGCGGAAAGTGAGGTTAAAGGTTTGCGTGACATCACGGCTTTCTGACAGCATTAGCCGAGGCGTGATCTGGAAGTCGCCGAAATTGTTTTCACGTTCCGCTCCCGGACGCTGGTTGGAAACCACCATGGGAATGTCCGTCTGTATCTCAAGGCGTTGGCTTAAAGGCGAAAAAAGAGTCAGAGAACCGCTATAGCCATCATTTGTATTGGCTAGATCATGCTGCCAACCGAAAACCGCAATCCCCAAGCGATAAAAAACCCCTTCATAGGCATTGAGCCACCCCTGTCTGGGCGCGCCGCCTCCCCCTGTCGGCGGACTGGCCCAAGGTTTATCCCATCCTTTCGAAAACAAGTCAGTGTAGGATAATTTCTGCCAATTGTCCGGCTGCGAGTAGACATCGCCGGTGAGGGATTCGATAGCCGCTTCGCTGAAACTGTAGGAACGGCCAGACGTCGGTGTAAGGGCTAACGTTTTATCCGTCTGAAGCTGAGTAATCTCCGCATTTGCCTGAAACGTTGCTGCGGCTAGTGAAGCCATGGCTAGCCAAAGGATAAAATTTGTATGTGTTATTTTCATATATCTCCCCTTAAGCAATGTTTGGCAAGTCATAAAAACGTATCGATATATTTTATTAAGGTGCGATACAAACTGTTTGTTTTGTTAAGGAAATCGAACGCTTATTGATTGATCGTCTGAAGAGTGATTCATTGATCTATGGGCGATTAGCTATCATACCCAGTTCTTTGGAGACCTTACTATTGGACTTTAGGCCAATTTAGCTTTAAGAAACAGCGAAAAGTTTTTCGTCAGTCGGAAAATCCGCGTTGATAAAATAATAGAGAGATAATGTTAAAAAAATTATTCTCATAAATGGTGGATTTACATGTGCTTGGTACCCCTTTAGGTATTTATCAAAAGCTGGAAACCCACTTGGAAAAACTAGTATTACAGTTATAGATTATCTTCCTCCCTGCGCTGCCGGTAGTGGCAAGCTTGGGCCACGGTTTGATGCCGTCTTCGTCACAGTGAGCAGCTAACGATGTGCACGGTCTTAGGGGATGCCGACACAGCCATTACCACAACTGCTTATGCACTTCCGGCACGGTCAGTGGAAACACTGCTACTGCTGCTTCCAGGCTTGTTAGCTCAGCCGTTTGCTGTTATTTGGCCGACGGCGATTCTGTTGCGTGGGCACACGGATAGTTTTGACAATGCCGGTTATTCAAGTTTGACAGTCGTTCCGATTCGACGCTATGGACATAATTCCCGCCCGTTCGGCCAGGCGCACCAGATCAGCCAATGAACGGACTTTTAATTTCGTCATCAGATGAGCGCGGTGGACCTTGATCGTTTTTTCGACAGTTCCGAGGTCGGCCGCAATTTGCTTGTTTAGCCTGCCGGAAACAACATGTTCTAGAACTTCCCGCTCGCGAGGCGTCAACAGTGACAGCTTGTTCAGGATTTCGTTCAGTTCGTCGTGAGCCCGTCGGTTCATGCGGTTTGTTTCGATGGCGGCATGGATGGCTTCGATCAAATCCTGGTCATGCACCGGCTTGGTCAGAAAGTCGATAGCGCCTTGTTTCATTGCTTGTACGCTCATCGGAATATCGCCGTGGCCGGTTAGAAAAATGACCGGTAATTCATTACCCCGGGCGGCAAGTTCCTGTTGCAGTTCCAGGCCATTGAAATTGGGCATGGCAATATCGAGTACCAGACAACCGTGAATGACCGGTTCGAATTGATCAAGAAATTCCTGCGGCGATGCGAATGTAGCAACGTTCACTTCGATCGAGCGCAACAGACGCGCCAGGGATTTCAACACGGAAGGATCGTCGTCGATCACCAGCACGGTCGGGGCGGATTCGTTCATGCGCTTTCTCCAGGGGATGTCGGCAGCTTGAAATGAAAGACGGCGCCGCTGGGCGTGTTGTTGGTAGCCCAGAGCTGTCCGCCGTGGGCGGTGACGATGGTGCGGCAAATAGGGAGTCCCAAACCCATACCTTGCAATTTGGTAGTGAAGAACGGCTCAAAGATGCTTTCCAGGCTTTCAGAGGGAATTCCAGGACCCTGATCGCCGACGGACACCAGTGCCTTATCAACGCCGTTTGCTTCAGTGCGGACAAACAGCCGGCGTCTGCCTGCATGAGTATGGGACATGGCTTCACAGGCATTCATGATCAGGTTAAGCAAGACTTGCTGGAGTTGTACGCGATCGCCAATGACGGCAGGCAGTTTCTGGTCGAGGTCGAGATTTACGGTGATATTGTGGTTCATCAAATCGCTGTTGACTATTTTCAAGACTTCTTCCACGACCTTATTCAAATTAACCGGCAAATGTTGTACTTCGCCCTTCTTGAGCAATAGACGTAAACGCTGTATGACTTCGACGGCGCGTTTGTCTTCGCTAACAATGTCTTTGAGGATGTCCTGGATCTCGGCAAGATCGGTATTGCCGCGAGCCAGGAAGCGTTGCGCGGCTTGGGCGTTGCTGAGGATGGCCGCCAGCGGCTGGTTCAATTCATGCGCCAGCGAACCGGAAAGCTCGCCTAGTGTAGTCACGCGCGAAAGATGTGTCAGTTCGTTGCGTTGCTGCTGAACAGCCAATTCCGCTTGCTTGCGCCGGGTAATATCGATCGTAACGCCCAGCATGCGAAGCGGTTGATCGTCCTCATTGAATTCGATGCGGCCTCGGGAGTTAAACCAGTGTATCTGGCCATCCGGCATCTTAATGCGAAATTCGCTCTCATAATGGCCGTTTCCTTTAATAAGCGATTTTTCCACTAAGAGCTTGACCCGCTCGTGATCCTCCTCATAAAGATTGTTAAGAAAACTGTCGAAACTGATTTTCTGTGGCTCAGCGATGCCGTATAAGATTTGGTCATCATCCGTGCTGCAAATTTCATCACGGACAATGTCCCATTCCCACAGTCTCAGTTCAGCGGATCTTGCCGCCACTCTCATGCGTTGTTTACTGAGTCGTAATTCGGTTTCACTTTCCTTTAACTGCTGAGACAGTTGCAGAGAATGCAGCTGGTCGCAACTGAGTTCATAGGACATAGCGAGAAAAATGGGCAAGAAGGAAAAGCCGACGATATAGGGCGAATTGATAACCCCTGCATTCACCAGCGCCGTATGGCCGGTCGCTGTCAGCAGGAAGAATGTGATACTGCTGCTGAACACGATGGCGCGGCGGCGGCCCGTTTTCGTCTCGCCGCGCCATAGGGTGAATGCGGCATCCAGCACAAACGCCGCAAGCACCACGGTGCTGAGCGGACCGACTACATACCAGGGATTGAGCGGGCCTTGGGCGATAGATATCGTTTCGCCGCCCCAAACTGCGACCTGTTTGAGACCGGTGATCCGGTAAAAAAAAAGGTTCTGTCCGGTGGAGAAACTCAGTATAAGCGCAACTGCGCGTAAACCCACTGTCAGCCAGGCCAGCCAGGAACGGCCGGCATCGAAGTAACAGCGCACGAAGCAAATGATTGCCAGCCAAAGGACGAGAATGGGAAGGTGAACCCAGCGTAGAATTAGCGCCATTTGTTCGATGGATGTCGTCCGCATGGCGATTAATTCCATGGCAGTGATGACTGCGAGAGCGATAGCGGCGATTGCAAACGATAAATTCGCCCATGGCTGTATGCCTTTGGCCCAGATAAAAAGATGCAGCAGCGCAAAGGCCAAGGATGCGGACGCCAGCATGGACCATAGTACAGTCATCCAGCTCATTGAAAGACCGACGAACTTTCTGGATCACACGCTACCTCGGCGGCCGGAAGTAGAAACCGCGCAGTGAGTTGCTGGGGTGTCATGCTGTTATCCAATAGGTCATTGAATAATTTTATCGGTAGAGAGGCAAACCTGTATGCCGACATGAATATCGTCAATTCTTTCTTATTGATAAGTAACCCGGTGACGTTTTCGTGCATCAAAACTGACTTGGAAAAACAGCTTGTATGGCTTGTGAAATGCATGATCCAAGTTCGTAGATTCAAGTTTTCGCGTTTCATTTTCGGGGTGTTCCGCTCACCGGTCTCGTGTTTAGTAATGCCTAAATAGGGTTCGCAGACTCTCAATCATCGGTGTGATCAGATAATGTTGAGCGATTGAAGCGATGAGGTAATTGACAATCACACCTTTGCTAGTAACCCGCCTATAGCAGCTTGAAAGTGCCTCTGTTCTAATTAAAGTATTTCTTTTCTACTAACCATAGTAAATACGTACCGCTACTTACAACTACTTGCCTTGATGTGCTTAAGGTAAAGTCTATTTGTAAATTAGAGAACTGATGTTATGCATTACCCGCGAAAACCGCAAAAAGGGTTTGATAACAGCTAACGCTCCTTCAGTGAATAACCGATACGGTTGTGAGTAGGGCGTGCCGTGCGCGCCTTAGCAATGAGCATGAAATAACGTAAGCTGGTTTTTTATAAACCATGAAGGATTGAAGTCTTGTAACGACTCAGCGTATGCTGAATAGTTACAAAGTCGGGGTCATTGCTTAAGCCTGTTCCTTAGCTGCCAAGGCGCGCACGGCACGCCCTACTCGGATATTCCCAGACACATAACAAGATATTCCTGACAGCGATCTATCTTTTTCACGACGGTTATAGACCGTGCGTAACGTCAGTTAGAGAAGACAACATTTAAATGTGATTACGCGGTAGGAGTGTTGGATGCAAAACGGTTTTAAATGTTTTGCGCTTCAACCGGTAGAAACTTCGATATTAATCGTCCAATAAGTTTTGGCATTCGTAACGGGGCTCAGTCCTGGGTCTGTACCCTACTCGTGTTGCCTGATCGCTAAACGTTCAAAGCCGGCTTTGGATTCCCGATATGGCAAATACCGGAGTTCAAAGCTGGCTTTGAACGGCTAAACCGTAATCCAGTAAAAGAGCGAGCTTTGGCTAGGATAAGCCGTTACTGGCATTCAATATTAGGCGAATCCATTGAAGTGAGGCCCGCTTTAGATGCAAGAGATGCAAGAACTTTTGCAACTATTAATGCCGTCGGCATCGCTTGGCGGTATCGATGGGGCGAAGGGCCGTAGATAGATGTAGCCACCGTCACCTAAGTATCCATACTAATGGTTTGTTTAATCTGTATTTTATATTGTTAAGCCAAGGCAGAGATCCTACCTGCACATGCACAGAATAGTGGTTTGGGCATACGGTGTGCTGGACAGCCATTTTTGCATATCTGCCAGAAGAGATTATCTTGAGGTTGTCGGAGCTATCATCTTAAAGCCCCTTGTTTCATACACCACGAAAACCTTACGGTCGTTAAATTGACTGGTCAATCAGCTATTGAAATTGGTCTGCCAGCAGGTGCAGAACACGCAGGGCAGTCGCTATACCCTAGAAAAATCCCAGAGCAGACTTGATCAAAACTGAGTTTGCAATGCCGCTGTTGTGTCTGAAATAAAGCGTAGCGTTAATGGACGCGATCTCGGCGCGAAGCGGGCGCAGGTTGCAGCAGTCTTTTATAAACGGCTACTTAATCCAAGGTGTTGCCCAAGGCTATGAACAGCGCATCCGATTTAAAACTGCTGTATGACTTTTCCCTAATTAACCGTTAAATATGATGGTTAAAATTATCAATCTGCTACCGACGATAGTGGTACTTATTGTTGCCACCGGCTGGGGTGTTTGCGCCATTTATTTTGGCGATTCAAGAGTCAGTCTGTTTCGGACTGTTTTGGCGGCCATGTTTGCTATTTTCGGATTACTGACATTAATTTCTTTAGCGATTCCTGCGTGGCGTTCCCGTCTGTTAATCATCCATAGTGTCTTGTTTATTGCCATACTCGTCTGGTGGCTAAATATTAAGCCTTCAAACGATCGCCAATGGCAAAGCGATGTTGAAAAGCTGTCATACGCAACGTTTCAGGATCATTTAGTGACGGTTCATGATATCCGTAATTTTGATTACAAGAGTGAATTCGATTATCGGCCTGCTTATTACACCAAAACCTTTGATTTAGATAAGCTTGAAGGCGTGGACCTTTTTGCGGTGTATTGGATGGGGCCGGCTATTGCGCATACCATCATCAGCTTTAATTTTGGCGAAGGTAATCATCTCGCCGTCTCGATCGAAGCGCGTAAGGAAAAAAACGAAGGTTATTCGACGATAAAAGGCTTTTTTCGACAGTATGAGTTGATCTACATCGTTGCGGATGAGCGCGACATCATCCGTTTGCGCACCAACTATCGTCAAAATCCGCAGGAAGAGGTTTACCTGTATCCGATAGTAGGTTCAAAGGAAAACGCCAAGCGCGTGTTTTTGGATTATTTCAAAGATATCAATAAGCTATATGAAAGCCCGGCTTTTTATAATACGTTAACAGAAAATTGCACCACCACGATATGGCTGCATTCCAGGATTAATCCGGAGCACCTGCCTTTTTCCTGGAAAATTCTGTTAAGCGGTTACGTGCCAGAATACCTCTATGAGAATGGACGCATTGATCAACGCTTACCTTTCACTGAGTTGCAACAGCACGCACATATTAATAATGAGGCGCATCAGGCCGATCAAGCGGCTGATTTCCCGGAACGTATCCGCAAGGCTCCACAATGAGTTGGTTTTCACTAATCCCCATCTGTGACCCCATCATTAATGCCTGATGCGCATGAAGACTTAATAAACCAAAAGCACGGGAGTTAACAATGATTGTGAGAAATACACTGGCGCAGTTGCTGATAACCGGTCTGTTGGTGCATAGCATTTCTGCTTTCAGCGCAGAGCATTCCGAGTTAAAGGCTTTTCCTGCACCCAAAGAAGGTATGGAACGTTTTGTCATTGTGCTTCCACCCAAGGCGCGCGGAGAAGACGACTCCTTCAGGGTGGAGATTATTGTTGGCAAAGAAATGCTTACTGATGGCGTCAATCTGGTCCGGCTCGGTAACCGCATCGAACCTGTTGTCCTTGAGGGCTGGGGATATACTTACTACCAAGTGGCCGGCTCTTTCGATACCATCAGCACCAGGATGGCGCCTCCGGTGGGCGCTGCCATGGTAAGGACCTTCGTGGCCGCCGCTCCCCTTCAGGTTCCATACAATAGCCGTCTCCCCGTCGTTGTTTACGCGCCCACAGGTTATGAAGTCCGGTATCGGATCTGGAAAGCCTCGGAAATAACCTATCAGGCAGAGCAGGGATAGGTGTAATGACAACGGACACTTCAGGTTGTATGGTTCTTAATGCCGGTTTAAGATTTTTGCAACGGAAGGTCTTTTGTGCGATGCAAAGAATACAAATACTATCACTTGGATTTGCACTTACTGTTTCTGTAGCGCTAGCAGATGATGGAAACTCTCGGCCAGTCAAGGAGGCCGTTCATCAGGCCGGGGCATTGATGGCAGTCGCAGCCGAAGGAGACTTCGAGCCGCGCAGTATTGGAAGCTACAGCCTACGGATTTACAACCGGATTAATCCCGATTTTCCATATGATAACTTTACGGCCGGCACTGTCAGGCCGCGGGATGGATCGGTGGAGGACGTCAGTTTTTCTGATTTAGATAACGATGGTGCGCCCGAAATTGTTGTCGTGATTCGTTCAGCAGGAACGGGCGGCTATCTTGCGGGGGACGCTTTTCAGCTTAACGGCGCAAGACTGACATTTTTGGAGTCGGTCTCAAATTTAGCACCAGATGCCGACCCTGTCCGCGCTCTAAAAGCCAAGCTCAGAAAATATCCTTTCAAAACCAACGATTCACCAGACGCAGCAAAGCAGCGTCAGTGAGCGTGACCAGCCGTTGTGCGGGCACTCGAATATCAGCACTTTTCTCAACTTCAGCATAAGCAATCAGCATCTGATCCTCGGAAGGTATTTCAGTCGGGCTTGACCGGATTGGCGCTGACGGTCTGCTGGGTTTCACTATCTTTCTTTTATATTGAGAATCGTGAGCAGGTTTTGGAACATTAAAGCCGCATATTTTCGAGCTACAGTAGCTAGGCATTTACACGTATTGTGTTTAGTAAGAAAGAACGTAGCCTTGATAGTAGTCGGCAGGATTATTAGGTGGGGTAGGGGCTGGGGGCGAAACGATAGACAACGCGTTTTAATTCCCTACGTCAACTTTAAGCGATCAACAGCTCAAACACCAACTCGGCAATGCATTACCATGAACACTCCACAAGCGCCTATGCTGAGCAATTTGCAATCTTTGGCGACAGCGAACATTTCCGTTCGTCGGTGGCGCTCAAACGGAAATGAGAATGACCGGCTTGGTAGCGGGTGAATTGCTAGGGAAACGCTGATTTATTCCGTTCGTGGTGAGCTTGTCGAACCATGAACGGAATAAATCCAATTCAATCCGTAACTTAAAAAGCCCTTCGACAGGCTCAGGGCGAACGGAGTGATTTAATCAGCGCTTCCTTAGTAACAATTAAGAAAGCTAACTTTTAATCAACCAAGATTAAAAGCCATAAACAATAAATGACCACCTTGATAGTGGAAACGATGAAACAGGTAAAAAACATAGCTGCAAGACCTGGGATAGATATCGGCCTAAAATCAACTCAAGTCTTGGCTGTTATGGCGATTGCAGCCTCTTTGCTAAAGCGGCTTCATTTCATCGCAACCATCGTTGAAATGGTCTTGATCAGTGGGCTCGTGCTGATCATTTCCGGATGTGCGAATCCGGTTGGTGTCAAGAATGTAGATATCCAGGCCGGCTATCGTCTGCAAACAGAAAGCGCGCTCTCGGTGGGGCAGCCGTCGGATGCTTCGAAAACGGTACTCAGGCGTAACGGCCTACTTGATCGGTTCGAGGCGGAGCCGGCAACAGTGCTTGCCGAGCTTCATACCGCGCTAAAGCCGACTGGTGACGATGATCGACTTTTTGCACTGGCAGAGTTGTCTTTTCTTCATGCTGAGCGTACCGGCGATCGCGCCTATTTCCTGGCTTCAGCTGTGTATGCCTGGGCCCTGCTGTTACCTGGCGACGACAACGAGGTACTGCTAAAACCTTCAGATCCCCGATTTCGGTTGACATACGATCTCTACAACCAAGGTGTCGCTCAGGGATTGGCCGTACCTGGTGATGAAGGCGACTATGAAGTGCGACTGGAGCCAGGAGAGTATAAGCTGCCATTCGGGACGCTACAGGTAACGCTTGATAAATCAGGTCTAACGTGGGGCGGATACCGGCTCGACCACTTCATCTCAACCAGCACCTTGGCGGTTCATGGCCTCAGGAACCGCTACCGCAACCCCGGACTCGGCGCCTCTCTGACTGCCAGCCTTGCTGCAAGGCAGAAGGGGGAGAAAGTGATCGGTGCGGAACGTCTCGGTCCCCGCACTCAAGTCCCAGTCACTGCGTTGCTGCGTTTTGAGTATGCGCGTGCAAACCTGGCCGGTGGGAAACTCAGAGGACGTCTGGAACTGTATGCTTCGGACCAGGCCGAGACGGTCGCGGTTGATGACGGCCGACTGCAACCCATCGAGTTCGACCCGACGGCAGCACTGGCCTATCAGCTAAATGATAGCCCTCTCTACAGTATGGAGATCAGTGCCTTTTTCCGTGGAGGGTTTATCTCAGGTCTGATGTCCGATTTGAAGTCGGAAGATAGAGCCCAGGATGGGCTGTTCACGCTGCAACCTCACCGGGCCGGAAAGATTCCCGTGGTGCTGGTCCATGGGACGGCGTCAAGCCCCGCCCGCTGGGCCGAGCTGATCAACGAACTCCAGGGCGATCCGATCATCCGCAAACGTTTCCAAATATGGGTCTTTCTGTACGACAGCGGCAATCCTATCGGCTACTCGGCCGGTTTGCTGAGGACTGCGTTGGCGAATGCAGTCCAGGAGTTCGATCCGGAGGGTAAAGACACGGCGCTGCAGCGCATGGTGGTGATTGGCCATAGCCAGGGCGGGTTGTTGACCAAGCTTACTGCGATCGACACCGGGACCCGACTTTGGGATCGCATCAGCAATAAGCCGCTCGATGAGATTAAGGTTAATCCCGAGACACGCAAGATTCTCTGGCGGTCAATGTTTTTCACGCCTCTGCCTTTTGTGGAGCGTGTCGTGTTTATTTCCACGCCGCACCACGGAGCCATGTTAGCGGCCCGGCGCGTGATTACCGGTCTTGCTGCCAAGCTTATCAGCCTGCCAAGAGCGGTGCTCGGTGAATTCGCACAAGCCGCCGGGACGATCGGCGACGAAAAGTTGGCAGCGGTGCTGAGTAGCCCTCCGACGGCGATCGACAACATGAGCCCGAACAACCCAGGCTTGAAAATTCTGGAAACGATTCCGGTCACGCCCCGGATTAAGGCCCACTCGATTATAGCTGTGGAGGGTGACGGGCCGAAAGAAGAGGGCGATGACGGTGTGGTTACTTATCGGAGTGCCCACATTGATGAGGCAGTCTCCGAGCTGGTCGTGCGTTGGAGCCACTCCTCCCAGGGTCAGCCTGAGGTCATTGAAGAGATTCGTCGCATCCTCTACGAACACTTGGCGACGTCTTACAAGCAATATTAATCTGCTTTCTCAATGTCTTCTCCTGCGGACGTGTTGAGGCAGCCTTTTGTCCAAAGCGAATCGTTGCATAGTCCGTTAAGCAGTAGCGAACCAAGGACCACCCCTCGCGGTATAACGCTTGCCGGCAATGAGTTGCGATGCAAGTACCAGGCCGATAACCGGCCAAAAATCACATACCCTGTTATCGCTTGGAAAATTGCTATTAATGAAATAGCCGAACAGCAGGAAGAGCAGGGCAATGCCGAGTTGCGTTAAAATATTTTGATAGGTGAGCGTGCCGGCAGACATTGCAACGTTGGGTTTTAGGGGAGGTTAAAGTGCAAAGACGTAAAAGGCATTACTTTAGTGTCTGCTTCAGCATTCTGCGCATATAAGCAAGCACCGATAAACAGAGTCAGATAATATTTTTTTAACACAAACTTTATTGCTATTTGCGGGCTGATATTCGAGGCTCATTGACAGAGCTGACAGCAGTAAATGAAAGAGTCAGATTAATCGGCTTTGTGTCAAAATGAAACTGCCTTAAGAGAAGGGTAACAAATTTTTTATTCGATTCAGTTTATTATGAATAGCGCTGTGTTTAATGTCGAAAACGGAGGGATACTGTCAAAAATAACCTTTGCCGACGCAATTAAGTCATAGGCTACGGCACCGGTCATCTGTGCCGTAGCTTACTTTGAATGTTACCGGCAGGGCTTCTTAGTCATTCAGTTCAATTTGCTTTGTTTACGCTGCCCATCAATCTCAACTATTTTATGGCGGAGATCTTAAATCTCCCACACAAGCGCTGCCGGCTTATGCTGATGGCGCGTGATTCAGAAATTGAAATATATTTACGCAAAATAATCGGTAGCGCCAAACCAATCAATCATATTTTGGTTTGCAGAGGTCGGCTTTTCACTAGCCAATTCGTCAAGAATATATTCCAGTCCATAAAAATTGCCGTTTTCAAAAGCCTGATTCATGGGCGCGGCAATGTCGTTGTATGTATCGAAATTTTGGTTAATCATCTTTACCTTCCTGTTTCACTGACTGACATACAAAATTTTTGGGATACAGATAAATTTCTTGGCATGAAAATAATATGTTCTGTAAGCCATAGCTAAAATGCGCTGTGTGCCCTGAACAGAAGCTGAAGCAAAATAAGAATATAGCTACCAAGTCAATAAATCTACGAAAATGATGGTCTTTTCAGGATCATTCCTGACGACAACACGGTAATGTTAATTTTGAATGTGAAGGTGCGCGCTACCGGCAGCACGGATCAGGTGTACAGGCGATCGGCGATGAGGGGCGAGAAGACGGTTCTGGGGCTGTGCATCGCTCAAACGGAAGGGGCCAAATTTCGACTATAGTTTGCCGCTACCTGATTGGAAAGGTTTACCCGTCAAGTCAAGGAGCGCACGCTTAACCAGTAATACTTCGTTTACGCAAAATTCAGGACAACTTTCTAACTTCGGCAAAGTGAGTGAGGCTGGTTAGTATTCCAGCGATTGTGTGATACCGAACTGACTTAAACCCCTTTTGCCCTCTACCATTAATCCAGCTTGAATCCATCATTTTTCAGGATTCGTGCTTAATCCGAACACAGTTGAATATGGCAACGATGTCATTTTCTATCTTATTGATAATGGCATGCCATTATTAACCTCGACAAACGTTAACAGTTACTTTCAGACAAGCAGGCCATCAACTAGATATTACCGCTGAAATCATTTTCACGATAAAGCTGATCTTTATAACTCTCCAGATATAAGGAAACCATTATGAAAATCATAAAATGCGCTTATCAAATCTCTGACGCCGTAAATATATCCGCGTTAGATGCGAAAAACATCAATGTATTTAAAATCTTCAGCTTACCGTTTTGGCTGATTGTTATAAGCATCGGCTTTAGCTGTGCTTCACAATCGGTAAGAGCCGGAACTGAAGATGTCGATCTGTATTATCGCTATGTCCCTTATCAAGGCCCATCAAGTACAACGGGAACCGGCAGCCAAGCCACTCAGCCGTCTTCAGGGGCCAGTGGCGAGCAAGCTAAAAAGGCTGAACAAGCCACAGGCACTGGTGAGAAGGGCGGGGCCACTGGCCAAGAACAGGGCCCAGGTAGTCAAGGCGCTACCAGTCAAAGCACTCAGCAAGGCAATGCGCCGAAGACAGAATGTCCAATGTCAGCTGAACAAAGACCTCCTGTGCAAAGGCCTGAAAAAAGTACGGGGGAATTTCCTTCAGGGACATACCCTACATTTTGCCAAGCCGATGTAAATGGCGATCACTACATTACCAAGGATGAATTGCAAAACTTCCCTGAGCTGCTACGAGTCTTTGACAAAGTCGATGCCGGAAAAGATGGCAAACTGGAACAGCATGAATTCGTAAACCTGGAAATGGAAACTTCACGGGAAGGGGAAATTTAACGATCGCGGTTATACGGAACAAAAATGACTAATTGGCTATAGTGTAAAGCCAAAGGGTGAATATTATGGTCAAGTGAATTGGCGCCCCGCTCGCGCATCAACTAAAACCACGAAGGCACGAAGCTTTCACCATGATTTTCATCATAATCTTAGCATGGCGCCTTAGTTGAAATTGTTCGTAGCTTTGTGGTTTTTTATCTTAGCTTGATGGGTAAGAGGTGCCTGGATGGAGTCAGGCAACATTTAAAATGGACAAATTTCACCGGCTCTTGCCCATACTCTTTTTTAGATCGATCCGAAAATCCGGAAGGCAGCGATCAATTATCAGTCTGTTGCCACGCTTTGTGATTGTCATATTGTCGTAATATCTCCGTCACATTGCTGTAATGAACTTGCCATATTCTGATTTAAGTATTTATACCTACCAGCTTAATCGGAACTACATGTCAATTCTGCACACCGAACTAATAAAAATTCTTAATGGTAAGCAATTAACGCCGCATTTCCAGCCTATTGTTTCTTTGGCCCAAAAGAAAATCATGGGCTACGAAGCCTTAATCCGTGGACCATCCGATAGTTCGCTGCACAGCCCGTTTAACTTATTCGATACGGCTGAACGTTTTGATTTAAGCACAAGACTTGAATACATCTGCCGGGAAGTCACGATAAGACGCTACGCCAGCCTTAATATCAAGGAAAAGCTGTTTATTAACGTAAGCCCGTCTGTACTGTTGCAACCGGACTTCAAAAAGGGGGAAACGCTGAAATTGCTGGAGCAGTTCGGCATTGATCCGCGCTGTGTCGTGATTGAATTGACAGAACATCAGCCGACGGATGACTTTCATTTAATGCGCGAAGCGGTCAGCCATTACCGGAAAATGGGTTTTGAAATAGCCATCGATGATTTGGGCGCCGGCTACTCAGGATTGAGGTTATGGTCGGAGTTACAGCCTGAGTACGTGAAAATCGACATGCATTTTATACAAGGCATCCATAACGACCCGGTCAAGCTTAATTTTGTCCGGTCCATTCAAAACATTGCCAGTTCTCTGAATTGCAACGTTATCGCTGAAGGCATCGAAACGGAAGAGGAATTTAAAGCCGTAGAGCAATTGGGTATCACTCACGCGCAGGGCTATTATTTTGCCAGGCCGACGGCTGTTCCTTTAGAGAAGGTTGATAAGTCATTATTTGTTATCAGCACCCAGCTAAATCAATTTAACGCTGTCAAAGCCACTCATCTGGCTAAATACATCATGCCGGTTTCGTCAGAAACACTGATCAGCGATGTCATGAGTCTGTTTCATCATGATAGCGATTTAACCATTTTGCCTCTGGTTGATGACAATGTAGCGACAGGCATTATTTTCCGCGACCATTTTTTGTCCAAACTGTTTTCCAGTCGTTACGGCATAGAACTGTATGGAAAAAAACCCATCAAGTCGTTCATCGACAAAACACCGTTAAGTTTTGATCAAAATACCCCCATTGAATCAGTCAGTAAGCAACTGACATCGATCATGCGCAATGACCAGGCTTTTATCATCACCGATAACGGCGAATATGCAGGGATAGGAACGATACTGAAACTGCTCGAGGAAATCACCCGCCAGCAGATCCACAACGCCAAACACGCTAATCCTCTGACGCTGTTGCCGGGTAGCGTTCCCGTCAATGACCAGATCGACCAGTTGCTGGCAGCCAAGGTGCCTTTTAGTTTCGGCTATTTTGATTTGGATCATTTCAAGCCTTTTAACGACGTGTACGGCTACAGCGCGGGGGACGATATTATCAAGGCAGTTGCCAAGTCGCTAACTCAACACATTCCTGCCAAGAGCGGCCTGATAGGACATATCGGCGGAGATGATTTTATCGTTATCTTTACCGGCGATGATTCGGAAAAATGCTGTGAAAATATTTTGAACGACTTTCAAGGAGCGATCCCCAGCTATTACAAAGAGGAGGATATCAAAGCGGGCGGTATTTTTACTGAAAACAGAGCAGGAGAAAAATGCTTTTTTCCGTTGATCAGTTTGTCAATTGGCTTGGTGGATTCAGTTGCAACCAGTCAATGTCAATCGCATGTGGATATAGCCGATTTAGCATCCGAAGCCAAAAAACAGGCCAAAAAAATTGAAGGGAACAGTTTGTTTGTCAATCAACGGATAGCGGCAAAAAGGCAGATACGCCGTCAATCTTTTGCTTATGGAGCAGTCCCAAAACTGCATGTAGTTAATTAACCCGTAAGCAGATACCACATTTTTTATACAACGTGAAAGCGTGGAACTAGCAAAAACATCTAATAAGGGTTCTTAAAATGTTCGGTTATATAAGTTTCAAAGTCCGCATATTGTCCGGCTTTCTTGCCATTATCAGTTTGATGATAGGCATCGTGGCCGTTGGTTTGTTCAGTTTTTCGCAAACTCAGCATGATGTCGCGAAAGTGGACGAGTCCTACTTGCCCAATGCGCTGTTGGCTGAGCGCATGGCGATTTATACCGTTCAGGTGCAGCAAATGCTCACTCAAGCTTCAATTAGCCAGGATCCGGACAGTTTTCAGGATGCGCAAAGGGCTGTCGAAGACTTTAAGCAGGGTATCGCACAATTTCGCGAACATCTGCAAGCGGATGCTTCAACGAATTCGGAATCTGTTCAGTCCAGCCAAGGTGCAACATTAAGCAATTTCGCTTCATCCGAAATGAAACTGAAAGAATTGGCGGCCCTCGATACTGCTTTTGAGTGGTACTACAGCGAAGGCAAGCGCATGACCGCAGTCTACTCTACCGAGGGCGTTGATGCCGGTAACCAGGTTCTGAACGATTTCAATAAACTGGCGAAAAACCTGCGCACGCAACTGAACAGAATTAAAAATCAGGGTGTGAACGACGCCAAAAATAACGCCCATGATATTGTGGAATCAACCAAGCGTGCGTCCATGATCATGCTGATCATATCGTTGGCCGGCATCGGCCTGGGATTGGGCATTGCTGTTTATTTAACCCGCTACCTGAACAAGAGTTTGGGCATTGACCCTTACTTTGCAAAAGCGATTGCCATGGAAATTGCCGAAGGCAATTTAAATCGGGATATTCAGGTTGATGATAACGACAAGAGCAGTTTGCTCTATGCGATGAAACATATGCAACAACAACTGTTGGAGCGCATCACCGCAGAGCGCCAGGCCGCCGACGAGACCCTGCGCGTCAAGATCGCGCTGGACAACGTCAGCACCGGCGTGATGATCGCCGACAATGACCGCCGCATTATCTACGCCAATCAGGCGGTACTCGGCATTCTCGGCAAGGCCGACGCGGACATCAGCCGGCAACTGCCCTCACTGGCGCTTGACGCCCTGGTCGGCGCCAACATGGATGCTTTTCATAAAAATCCTTCGCATCAGGCCGACATGCTTGCCGCCCTGACCGGTTCTTTTGAGGCCAGCCTGCGGGTTGGCGGCCGTTCGATGGTGGTGACCGCCAATCCGGTTGTCAACGCGCAGGGCCAGCGGCTGGGCACGGTCGCCGAATGGCATGACCGCACCGACGAGATCATCGCCGAGCATGAAGTGGCGGCGATTGTCGAGGCCGCCGCCCAAGGCGACTTCAGCCTGCGCCTGGACCTGGACGGCAAGGACGGCTTTTTGCGCCAACTGGGGGGCGACATCAACCGGCTGATGCAGACCAGCGAGGCCGGACTCAACGACGTGGTACGGGTGCTCAATACGTTGGCCCGCGGCGACCTGACCGAAACCATCACCAATGATTATTCCGGTCTGTTCGGCCAGCTCAAGGACGACGCTAACGCCACGGTAGACAAACTGAAAGAGGTCGTCAACCGGATTCAGGACGCCGCCGACGGCATCAATACCGGCACTCGGGAAATCGCTTCCGGCAACAACGACCTGTCGCGCCGCACTGAAGAACAGGCGGCGAGCCTGGAAGAGACAGCGGCCAGCATGGAACAGCTGACCTCCGCGGTCCAGCATAACGCCCAGAACGCCCGTGAGGCCAACAGGCTCGCCGCCAGCGCCTCCGGCATCGCCGGCCAAGGCGTGACCGTGGTGAATGACGTGGTCGCGACGATGGCCGACATCAATGAAGCGTCCCGGAAGATCGGCGATATCATCTCGGTGATCGACGACATCGCCTTCCAGACCAATATTCTTGCGCTCAATGCCGCCGTGGAAGCGGCCCGCGCCGGCGAACAAGGGCGAGGCTTTGCGGTGGTGGCGGTGGAAGTGCGTAACCTCGCGCAACGGGCTGCGGCCGCGGCCGGAGAAATCAAGGGCCTGATTACCGATTCGGTCGGCAAAGTCGCCGGCGGCAGCCGACTGGTGGCCCAGGCCGGGCAAACCATGGAGGAAATTGTCAGCGCGATCCGCGGCGTGACCGATATGATGAGCGAGATCAGCGCCGCTTCCGCCGAGCAGAGCGCCGGTATCGCGCAAGTCAATCAGGTCATCACGCAAATGGATGACGTGACCCAGCGGAATGCCGCACTGGTCGAGCAGGCTGCTGCGGCCGCGGAATCCCTGGAAGAACAGGCGCAGGCCCTGGTGGTCACGGTCAGCGGGTTTAAAGTGGTGAGCCGCTCGGCCGCTGTGCCTGCGGCCCAGTCGTGTAAACCGGCACTGCCCAGTGCCGGTTTACACGACTGGGAAGAGTTTTAACAATTACCGGTTTTTGTTTTGCCAGGATAGCTTGAGTATGATAATCCAGTATGCTTTGTAGAAAAAACGCTATGAATTAGTAGGAGGAAAGATGAATCGCACCATTTTATTTACGGCAGTGCTGGCCTTAAGTGGTCTGGCAATCACCGGTTGCGAGCCGGAACAAAAAACGGCAAAAGTGACTCAAACCCCGGTAAAAAAATATGCGCAAGCAACTGTTTTGGAAGGCGTTGTCAGTAATGACAACGGCGTGATTAAAACCGGCATGGTGAATGTGACTGATGAAAGCGACCATTTAATTGCCCAAGCCACGGTAGATAATGGCCATTACAGCGTAGAAGTGCCGGCCAATACGGTTTTACCCATTCTGTTGACGTTCTCTTCCGGTCCGGACGCAGAGAAATTAGTTGCAGCAGTCATTCATGACAGCATTACGAAATACGATATTAATCCATCGACAACAGCGATAGCCAAAGCTGCCAAAGCGATGGGCGGTTATACACATGCCAACATGACCCGAGCGGCATCCGACACGATACATACTCCCGATGCCAACAAAACCACAACGGGTTGGCGCGGTGATCCGACTAAACAATACGGCGGCTGGCATTAAGAGAGGCAGCGCTACAGACGAGACTGTGAAAGTATTCGGTTTAAGAAAAAATCCAAGAGTAACCACGGAGAACACGGAGATTCTAACAGGTTGAGTTAGTAGAATTATTTTCTCCGTGTTCTCGGCAACTGCTCCCTGCGTTGCTCTCGATCGCTGTTCCAGACGCGATTCTACCTTCCCCATCCGTGGGGTCGTACCTCCTGCATCCGTGCAGTCGTTCGTGTTCTCTGTGGTGAATAATCCTTTCAGCTTGATTTGAATAATACTTTCATAGTCTCAGACGCTTATCCTGCTCAATTCTTCATCACTCCCAGAACCATCGCAATATGCGCCAGTTCGGCGACGCTTGAAACTCTAAGTTTACTTCGTATCTGGGTGCCGTAATTGGCTACGGTTTTATAGCCCAGGCAAAGTTCGTCGGCGATTTTATGAGCGGTCAGGCCTTTTGCCAGCAGCAGGAACACGTCAAATTCTCTGGGTGACAAAGTGCCGACAATGGTTTGGTAGTCGGCCTCGTTATTTTGTAAAGGCATGTTTTTCATCAAGCCTTGTTCTATATACATCTCGCCTGCGGCTATTTTCTGTATCGCCGTAACCAAAATGCCGGGGGCGCTGTTTTTGGTGATATAGCCTTTTGCGCCGGCATTGATAGCTCTATCGACATAAACCGCTTCGTCATGAACGCTGAAAACCAGTATCTTGGCGCTACTGTCGCGGTTGCAAATGCGGCGTATGCTTTCCAGTCCGCCGATGCCGGGCATCGATAAGTCCAGCACGATGACATCGGGCTGCTGTTCCATATACAGCTGGCAGGCTTGTTCGCCTCGTTCGGCTTCGGCGATGACGTCTATATCGGCCTCGGTAGATAACAGCATTCTGAAGCCAGCGCGGACTACTGCATGGTCGTCAACCAGGATCACTTTTATCTTATCGTTCATGAGAGTGGAATGGTTGCGGTGATAGTCATGCCCAGTTGCGGCTGAGTCTGTATGGTGAAATCACCGCCCAGGCTGTTGATTCTTTCCCTCATGCCCAACAAGCCGAAACCGGTTTTAATCTTGTCAACGGCGCAGCCTTGGCCGTTGTCGCTTACCTGTAGCCGCAGCTCCGGTCCTGTATTGGTTTGACGGTCAATTTTCAGGCTAATGGCGGCTTGGCTTGCCTGGGAATGACGGACAATATTGGTTAAGCACTCCTGCACGATTCTGAATATTTGAATGGTGATCTTTTGTTCCAGATGATCGACTTCGTCGGGGCAGGTAATGGTCAGTTCCAGCTCCGGGTTCCTGATTGACCAGTGGTTTAACAGGTCTTCCATGGTCGCTTTCAGTCCCAGTTCTGTTAACACTAAGGGATGCAGTTGGTGCATCATCGAGCGCACCACGGTCATTAAATGGTCGCAAACATTAATAATGGAGTCGGTCGCCTGTTTGATATCCGGCATGGTTCCAACCGTCCCTGTTTGGGAGCGCCCGGCAGTCACCGCCATCACTTTAATGGCGGTCAGCGATTGTCCCAATTCATCATGCAATTCTTGCGACAGCCGTTGCCGTTCATCTTCCTGTATTGCCAACGTATGCTGAGTTAAGGCCCGGTTTTCCTGTTGGCTGGCGTTGAGTTCGCCGGTCATATGGTTGATGGCTTTGGCGATGCTGTCGTATTCCTGAATGGAAAAGTCGGGCAATTTTTGCTGGTACTGCCCGGTTTCAATAATTTTTAGCGCATCGACAATCACGGTAATAGACTTAAGGGCTTTATTGAAGGCCAGATTGACGGCTAAAAAGGTAAATAGCGTCACCAGGAACAGAGAGCTAAAAAAAGCAATACTTTCTTGCCACACTTCAGTAATTTCATCTAGCGGGTTGGCTTGGATAATCAGAGTGATTTGTTCGCCGTTAAAGCTGGTGATTTGGTGTTCAACTTTAGGGTAATGCGCTGCAACCAGATTGATAAACCAGCTCGGGGGCAGCTCGTCATGACTGGTTGGCCGGTTTCCATGGGCAAAACTGATAATTTGCCCTGAGGGATTTTTTAGTTGGATGCTTAAGTGTCGGGTCTGATTCAGTGAATTAAATTTCAGCAACCAATCGGTTTCATTAAATGGAGTTCGTGAGGCTTGTGAAAAGCCGAAGGATATTAACTGTACAGCCAGATTGATGGATGAATCGATTTCTTTATTCACAGCATCGCGCGCCTGCCAGATCGCAATCGATCCACCCAGTATCAGAACACACAGGGAAGAGATCAAAATTCGTATATTAATTTGGTAGCGCAGACTCATAAGTTTTCAAAGTTCGGGTTGCTCAACATCGGGCTGATAACATGCAAAATAAGCTATTATTCATTTACGCCGCATTATCCGCCATAGGAAAAATTCTTTTTTCAGCAGTATGAGAATTTATGGTTACAAAAGCCGCTTTTTATGTCGGCTCATTACGTTTGAATATGAGCTTGCTTGAGATAGTTATCAAATCGGCAAGCGCTTATAAAGCAGAAGTCACCCTGTAAAAGTAAAGTGTTATGCTTTTTGTAGTCAAAAAGATAAATATTTCCAGCGTTTAGATTTATAAATACGTTGATTTGCCGTTGAGTGCTCACCAGAAAACTAATAGCTCAAACCCTAATTCAGCAAAATAATTACAAATTGATTAAATTTAAAGTTGACATAAAAACGAGGAATCCGCATAATAAGTGTCTCAGTAAGGCGCCCGTAGCTCAGCTGGATAGAGTACACGGCTACGAACCGTGCGGTCGGGAGTTCGAATCTCTCCGGGCGCGCCATACTGAAATAAATTATTCCCCTGTAGCTCAGTCGGTAGAGCGGATGACTGTTAATCATTAGGTCGGCGGTTCGAGCCCGTCCGGGGGAGCCAAATAAATCAAGGAGTTACCGTTTTCGGCAGCTCCTTTTTTTTGTCTAAAATTTAAGAGGCGGTCATTTGGTCTGGACAATGGTCTGGGCAACGGTCATTACTGTAAGTTAATTTTGACCGCAACAATTGACGATCAAAACAAAACTTCACTAAAAGACAAGATGAAAATTGTTACATGGAATTGTAATGGCGCGTTAAGGAAAAAGACTCATGAAATTGATCGTCTTGATGCTGATTTAATCATAGTCCAAGAATGTGAAAATCCAGCGGAATCGACAGAGCCCTATATTACATGGGCCGGTGATTATTTATGGATTGGTACTTCAAAAAGCAAAGGTATTGGTATATTTCCAAAAAAAGGAAATATAGTTAAAGGCTTAGATTGGAATAGAGAGTTTGTTCTTTCTGGACTAGAAAGCAAAAGCAACTCACTTCGCTGGACTACAAAGGATTTAAAGCTTTTTCTTCCCTTCGTTTTAAATGACGCAATAACAATTCTAAGTTGCTGGACAAAGGGCAGTGAGGCTGAAGTCTTTGGCTACATGGGCCAGTTTTGGAAATATCTCCAGATTCACCGCAATGAACTTAAAAACGAAAACACGCTAATACTTGGTGATTTTAATAGTAACAAAATCTGGGATAAAGCGGATAGATGGTGGAATCACTCGGATGTAATAGCCGAACTAAATGAAATGGGATTAGACAGCCTATATCACTACCAGCACAAAGAAGCGCAAGGCGAAGAAACCACTCCAACCTTTTTTCTTCATCGGAACACGAAGAAGCCCTATCATATTGATTATGTTTATGTTTCCAGTGACTTGCTCAGAATGAGTAGATTGGAAGTTGGCACTTCTGATAAATGGTTACATATCAGTGACCACATGCCATTATGTGTGGAAATCAGTAGTTAGCTATAAAGCAACCTGATCATAGAGTTGGAAAACGACTTTCAATATGTGCCATTAATCAGCGTTGAATTTTCAGTCAAAAAATGCAGTGCGTAATAACATCAACATAATAGTGGGTAGGTACTGGAAGATTTAAACGCTCTTTTGTTGTAAAGCCGGCAAAATTTAGACGCCTTTCCCAATATTCATATATTCATATGTATGGTAACGCACCGACTGTGTTCGGCCTTGAGCATATGATGACTGTGGTGCGGAAATGATGTTTTCCCGCGCCAGGGTCATCATAAAATTAACAATAAGGAAACACTCATGAACAAAGATCAAATAAAAGGTCAGACCGAAGAAGTCAAAGGTAAGATCGAAGAAGCTGCCGGCGTGATACTGGATGACAAAAGTATGCAGATAGAAGGAAATATCAAAAAAAACGTAGGTAAAGCCCAGTCTGCGTTAGGTGATCTCAAAGAGGCCATTAACGACAACTAAAACGGGCGGTGCTGAGTCGCGCAGTCAGGTTCAGACAAGCTGGTCAGTTCCATTCCGGTAACGCGAGATATCCACAAATATTGTTTTCACAAGAAATGAACATGAAACTCGTCGGTTAGGGCAATTATCGCTTTGACCTTCGAGTACTCACATATTTATCTGTAGCTTATATACTGTCATCAATTGATGACCTCTTACGAGGAAGCACCAATGCTTGAAACTTTAGCGATCGTCTTAGTTATTCTTTGGATAGGAGGATTGGTTTCCTCGTATACATTGGGTGGGTTCATTCACATTCTGTTAGTTGTTGCAATTATTGTGATCCTGTTGCGCGTCATTCAAGGGCGACGTGTCCTGTAGCGTTTAGGCAGCACTGTAAGTAAGGCGTGACGACTATTGTAAAAGCAGTCGTCCATACAATGAAAAACACCGTTGATACACTGCTTGATCGCCTTCTCTGTTAAACATAGGCCAATCTTCGTTTTTAAATAGTCTTATGTTTACGCAGAAGGAATGGATCGGCTCGGTGTGTAGTTGGCCTTGGCATAAGCCAGAACTGCAAGCACGCCCCGAACTAGGCCGATTTCCAATGGTGTCATTTATATAAATAGGAAGACAAGATGAATGTAGTCAAGATCATGGCAATAGTGCTAATCATAGCGGGCATTTTGGGACTGGTATATGGTAGTTTCACGTATACACGGGAAACTCAGGAAGCCAAGTTAGGCCCGTTGGAACTGTCGGTTAAGGACACACAGACGGTTCATGTCCCCATTTGGGTCGGTGTGGGAACGATACTGGCTGGGGGTGGACTCCTGCTTTTTGCAAGCAGGAAGCGCTAGCGGCTGCGGAATGCAATTAAAACATACGATATAGTTCACAAAGCTCTGGTCAAGTCAGAGCCTTATCGCTTTAGGATGCGCAGTAAAAAAATGGTGTTGAGCAACTTATTCTGGCGACTAGCAAAAAGCCATATGATTAGCTGGCGGTTTCCGGCAAATTAAGGATGGACTTGCAAGAGCTTTCTTAACGACTTCTAGAGAACGACTCTATCTCGAAAAATTTTGTTTTGGTACTGATGCCGGGCCATATGGGCTGGTTGATAGTTTGTAATGCTTTGGAAAGAGTGGAAAAGAACGAGGGGCACTGCGGGAATATGTTCAGGATGTTGCCAAGGACACGCAAAGAAAATGTAATATGTTGATAGAACTTCATCCCGAATCTGAATAGTTTTATATGACGAGGAAGGTAAGTGGGCGGAGAGTCGGCGTATTCAAGGTTCAGTAAGGCAGTAGCTTGTAGATGCATATCGCGAGGCTGATGTTATAGGGTGTTTAACTGCTATGTGGGGTACCTTAATAAAGAAGAGCAGCAAATGTTGCGGTTAAACTACATATGATATTTTATAAGCAACATCGGTTATTATAGTCTATAGTTAAAGTGCTTTCTTAACAAAAGACATTAGTATTATCATTATTTAGGATAATCTAAATTGAAACAAAATAACAAGACCAATCCCTTAAGGAATAATACGCATGAAAAATAAAAATGAATATAGAAAGGAAACTAGTGCGCTGAAAATCAGCTTACTTGCCATTGCCTCATTGACCAGCATAGGTTTTTTGCCGTTGGCGCAGGCCGCAGATCAAGCCCATGAGAATGACAGTTATAGCAGTCAAGTGCAGGATACTCGTTGGTATATAGCACCTTTCGGTTCATTTGTCAGAACCGGTGGTGACCGGAATTCAAGTGACGGTTGGGGGGGGGGTATGGGCATCGGCAAGATGCTCGATAAACATTTCAATGTCGAGTTGAAAGGGTTTTATGAAGAATTCGGCGGCGCTAACGGTCCCTGGAGTCTGGCTGGAGGCACTGCTGATTTACAGTATTATTTCTTCCGCGATAAATTCTCGCCTTATGCGGTTGTCGGGGCTGGCGGTATGAACAGCTGTGCTTCCGCAAATTGCGGGGCTGGCTTTATTGGCGAAGCCGGTGCAGGTTTTACTTATGAGCTTCACGATAACTTCCTGCTCCGCAGTGATGTGCGCTATCGTTACAATAATAATCTCAATGCTCAGGTACAGCCCGGTACTGACGAATTTCATGATATGACGGTTAACGTAGGTTTTGTCATTCCGTTTGGCGACAAGCCGAAACGTGTGGAAAGGATTGAGCCTGTAGTTGCCGCAACTATCGTTCCTGCCAGAGATTGTTCCACTCTTGATGCAGACGCCGACGGTGTTACCGATTGTTTGGATCGCTGCCCTGGAACTATTAAAGGCAGCAAGATTGACAATAACGGATGCCCGGTCAGGCTTGTACTTAAAGGTCAAAACTTTAAATATGATTCAGCAGAGTTAACGTTGAATGCCCAGACTATTCTTGATGATGTAGCGAAAAATCTTATTTCCTATCCTCAGAAAAATGATATTGAAGTTCAGGGTCACACCAGCAGTGAAGGTTCCGACAACTATAATATGAAGTTGTCGCAACGGCGTGCGCAATCGGTTGTCGATTATCTTAAAACAAAGGGCGTTAGCAATAGACTGATAGCGAAAGGCTTCGGCGAAACCCAGCCTGTTGCCGATAACAGTACGGAAGAAGGCAAATCAGAAAACCGTCGTGTTGAGCTGATTTGGATCGAATATTAATGATGATCTAAGGCTGAAAAGCCGGCCGGAATTTTCTTAATACTTTAAATAATTAAACCCGCTTTATAAGCGGGTTTTTTATGTCAACCAGCCCTTTATTAACGTTGAAGCTAAACCATGATTTCTCTCAAGAAATAGGGGTTCAAACAACCGTCAACTAGATAGGCTCTATGTGGGGTAACGTACAGACCGAGCCTGAACTTGCCGCTAAAATAGATTTGAGTTTTCCACTCACTGCGCCTGATTCAAATCAAGATGTTTTTTCCCTCTGACGTTTCTTCTCAACGGGTTATCACTCTAGCTATGTCACTTGACGCATTTTAAAAACACAGCACAAAGGAATATCCCTTGAAAACAACAAATGAAATTGGGCAACAGAGTTTAGCAGATAGAGTTTTTGTGGTTATCTGTTTATCAGCTACTTTTGGCTTGGCTGGTTGCCAGCAAGATGGCACAGCAGAAAAGGCAGGCAAGAAAATTGATAGTGCGGCTGAAAATGCTGAGCAAAAGTATGATCTAGCGACGGCAAGGGGCGATCAGAAAATTAAAGAGGCAAAAGAGTCATTGGATCAGAAAGCAGACAAAGCTGGAGAATATATCAATGAATCGACTGACGCATCTAAAGGTGCGTTAGAAAAGGCTGGAACAAAAATTGATCAGGCAACTGAAAAAGCAGGGCAAGAACTTGTAGGCGCAAAGAAATCGATAATTGATAAAGCTGAAACAGCCGGTGAATACATTGATGACTCAGTGATTACTACAACGGTTAAGGCGGCAATTTTGAATGAACCCTTGCTTAACGCATCTCATATCGACGTGAGCACAGTCAAAGGCGTGGTGAAGTTAAGCGGTACGGTTGATTCCGAGCCAAGCATCGGTAGAGCGACAGAAGTGGCCAACAGCCAGAAACATGTGAAATCGGTTGAAATCGACTTGAATGTAAATGAAAACTCTAGCAAATGATGGTTTATTTGCGATGTATAGCTGTTCTTGGCGTTATGTTGATGCCTACGTCTTTTGCTCTTGCCGCTAATTCCGATGACGCGTATATCGCCGGTTATGCCGCCGGCGTGTTAAAGCATGATCTAAAGCATGATGTGCCGCCATTAATAGTACGGGATGGCGTAATTACTTTACCGGTAGGCGGCCTGACAGCTGCCGACCGCGCCAAAGCGGTACAGTTATTATGGGAAATACCTGGCGTTAATGCGGTGAAGACAGCGGAAGCCGCAGACAGACAACCTACGGCCTCGACTTCAAATGCTGCGCAAATTTCCGATGATGAAGCTGAATCAACCCTATTATCAACAGGACTTCTGCCAAAGGGGCATCTATTCAAGCCCTTATTAGCAGATACCCGTTGGGCTCATTTTTCGGCTGCTTACCGCAATTACCAAAGTAAAAACTTTGATGGAAGAGATATAGCTTCGGTTAGCTTCGGTGAAACGATACCGTTTTACCGCAGTAACTTCGGAAATTCTGCTGTGCAATGGGAGGCGGGACTTCAAGCGGGCGTTTTTAGTGACTTCAATCTGGGGGCCTCATCGTCTGATCTTCTCAACACCGACTTTATAGTATCAGCCTATTCAAGTCTGCGGGCCGATCGGTTTTCAGCATTTGCTCGTCTTTATCATCAAAGCTCGCATCTTGGCGATGAATTTCTGCTGCGCAAAGTTAATACCAAATTCGAGCGAATCAACCTCAGCTACGAAGGCGTGGATTTAAAACTCTCTTATGAGCTTCCTTATGGCGTGCGCGTATATGGCGGCGGAGGCGGTCTGTTCCATAAAGAACCTTCGGAGCTTAAGACATGGTCGGCACAATACGGTATTGAGTTTCGAAGCCCTTGGCGCATAGATTTTGCATCAATGCGTCCTATCGTTGCGGCCGATATCAAACATTATGATGAAAATAACTGGAGTACCGATGTATCGGCCAGAGCAGGCGTCGAGTTTGAAAATTTACAGGTCTTAGGACGGAAACTTCAGATTCTTGCGGAATATTATAACGGCTACTCTCCAAGCGGGCAGTTTTATAAAGAAAAGGTCGAATATATTGGCTTGGGCGCACATTATCACTTCTAAACCAAGCTAAATAGCACATCCGCCATCGTCTGAAAACTCCAGACGCATGCATCTTTAAATGTTTCAAATCCGATAAGTCGTGTTAGCGATTAATACTGGCAGTATACGAAGCTGCCAGTATTGCCTTAAAAGCCTCAGTTATAGTACGGAGCTCTTTAATCTTACTCACTGATGTTACGCAGTTGTTCGGATTTAGACTGCATTAGCATTTTGATTATTAAAGTGTCGCTGCCGCGACGGTTTATTTTTAATCGGGTTCACGCACCCGAGGGCGAGTTACTTTTCGCTACGAAAACCCTCCCTGGTTTTCGCCCAGCGGGCCAGCCTCATGGCTGTTCAAATTCGCTCCAGGCGAATTTGTGCTTCGCCTCGGCAATCGCTCCTGCATTGCTCTCGATCGCTGTTCCAGACGCGATTCTACCTCGGCAACCGCTCCCTGCGTTGCTCTACCTCCTGCGTCCGTGCAGTCGTCCCCCATCCTTGGGGTCGTACCTCCTGCATCCATGCAGTCGAAAAGAAAGTAACCAAAGAAAAGGCGACCCGGTTGCCGCTTTGCTCCTGTGCTCCTCGGCAAAAGCTCCGGTGCTCGGCGCGGCTCACGGGGTAAAAAACATCCGTGCGTAACATCAGTTACTCAGTAAATCCTCAGTAAACTAAACCCGCACCGCGCCAAACACATAGGCTTTTTTCCATTTTGGATTTCTGTCTGGATAAATTGCCCTCTAACTTTATTATGCTATTCAAGTTCAAGTACTTAAACCTTAGCTACTCTACTTGGAGTATTGTGTTATAAAGGAACGCACCATGTGTGCTTTTAAAGTCTTACCCTGTGGTTTCGCTGTTTTTTTGATTTTCACCTATTGCTCACTTGCTTCAGAGACAAAAAATGGTCGCCCTCATCCCCGCTCGGCATACCCCCAATCAAAACCATCTTCTCGCCGCTTTGCCGGCGGAAATATTCGAACGATTCTCCCCATATCTGGAACTGATCCCAATGCCGCTCGGTGAAGTCCTTTACGAGTCAGGCGGTCAATTGCAACATGCTTATTTTCCGACGACCGCTATCGTATCTCTGCACTACGTGATGGAGAATGGCGCATCGGCCGAAGTCGCGGGAGTGGGCAATGAGGGCATACTCGGGATTTCGCTGTTCATGGGCGGCAATACCACGCCCAGCTTGGCCACCGTGCAGACCGGAGGCTATGGTTACCGACTGAAAGGACAGTTAATAATAGAGGAATTCAATCGTGCTGGACCGATGATGCGATTGATGCTGCGTTACACTCAGGCATTAATGACACAAATATCCCAAACTGCGGTCTGCAATAGGCATCATTCGGTAGAGCAGCAGCTGTGCCGCTGGCTATTGTTAACGCTCGATCGATTGCCCTCGCATGAACTGACTATGACACAGGAATTGATTGCCTGCATGCTCGGCGTACGCCGTGAAGGCATCACCGAAGCCGCCGGAAACTTGCAGCGCTCCGGTTTGATCAGTTATCGCCGGGGCCACATCACGGTACTTGACCGGTTGGGATTGGAGTCCAGCTCTTGCGAGTGTTACAACGTAGTCAAGAAAGAATTCCATCGTTTGCTCTGCGACGCAAAAACCGCTAGCCGCCTTGCCAATTCATCATCAAGCTGAGTCGATCCCGAACACTAAGATTAATGAACTGTATGTTTGTGTCAGGATTAGCGTATAAGCTATATAGGTTGAGTGACACGATAAAAACCGATATGACAACCATGGCGCGATCCATCTCCAGATCATTATACGATTTACATAAAGGTAAACCATGCTCGAACCGATTTCGACCTCACTATTATCAACTACGACGCCGGCACGGCGTTGGGTGAATTTTGCTTGAAAGCGACTTATAGAGTTTTTGCTTCACTTGCTGGAGCGGGGCTACTGATTGCACTGGTGGCGGCATCGTTTTGGGCCTTCAGCCAAATAGAAAAAGCCGGCGAAGCCCGGAATTATACCTACTCTTTAATTATTCGCGCGAACGCTCTGCTGTCTGAATTGACAGATGCCGAGACCAGTCAGCGCGGCTATTCGCTGACCGGTGACGAGGCATTTCTGGAACCGTACTTGGCGGTACGCGATAGCATCAGTGGCAATCTGGAAGCATTACATGAACTTACTTTAGACAGTACTGCCCGGAAACATCTGGACGCATTGACTCCATTGATAGCGGACAAACTGGCGGAAATGGCGTATGTCATTGAGTTACGTCGCCATCATGACATGACTGCTGTGCTGGCGGCTGTAGGTGGTGGTCAGGGCAAGTATTTGATGGATTCGATACGTGTCGAGATGCGTAAGTTAGTCCGGATAGAAGAAGAAGCGCTGACGCAGCATGATGCAAAATTACAATCGCACATGCGCCATTTGTTTGCCATTATCGTTACCTCCAGCTTGTTTATGCTGCTGTTTGTAGTTTTGTTCGCCTATGTTTTGTACTTGAAAACACAGCACCGGATCAAGAGCTTAGTTAATATTGAAACACACCATTTGCTCGAAATTCAGGAAGAGACGAATAAACAATTGCAGCAAGCCAACGTTACCTTGCAGATCAGCGAGGAAAAGCTCGCCGTTACGCTAAACTCCATCGGTGACGCCGTGATAGCCACAGATGCCGAAGCGCGAGTGACACTCTTGAATCCTCTTGCCGAACAGCTTACCGGTTGGTCACAGGTTGAAGCTATCGGTCGTTCGGTGGACGAGATTTTTAACATTATCAACAAGGAAACGCGTCAACCCGCCACCATCCCGGTCATGGAAAGCTTGGCGCATGGCACCATACAAGGCTTGGCCAACCATACCGTACTGATTGCACGCGATGGTAACGAGTGCGATATTGCCGACAGTTGCGCACCGATTCGCGACCGCGACGGTCGGGTGATCGGCGCGGTGCTGGTGTTCCGCGATGTTACCAAAGAATATGCAGTGCAGCAGGCCCTGGGCGACAGCGCCGCGTTGATCCAAACGATTCTGAACACCGTGGTGGACGGCATTATCACTTTGCATGCCCGTGGCGGTATTATCGAGACTGTTAACCCGGCCGCTGAGCAAATGTTTGGCTATACCGCCGCAGAGCTTATCGGACAAAATTTCAGCCTGCTGATACCCGAGCTTGATCGGGATCAGCGCAATGGTTCTATTGAGTACTACAGCGCAAGCGATGAGGCCCGTGCTATCGGTCTTGGACGCGAGGTCGTGGGCCAACGCAAGGATGGCAGCATTTTTCCTATGGAAATAGCGGTAAGCGAGATGCGGCTGGGCGGGCAGCGTTACTTTACCGGTATTTTACGTGATAACACCGCGCGCAAGCTGGCGGAAGAGGCGCTACTCAAGGCGGGCGCTTTGCAGAACGCAATTTTCAACAGCGCCAACTTCTCAAGCATCGCCACCGACGCAAAGGGCGTCATCCAGATCTTCAACGTCGGCGCGGAACGCATGTTGGGCTACGCAGCCGCCGATGTGCTGAACAAGATCACGCCAGCCGATATTTCCGATCCGCAGGAAGTAATCTCGCGTGCCAAGGCGCTGAGCGATGAGTTATCCACGTCGATTTCGCCGGGCTTCGAAGCCTTGGCGTTTAAGGCCTCACGTGGCATCGAAGACATCTACGAACTGACCTATATCCGTAAAGATGGCAGCCGCTTCCCGGCGGTCGTGTCAGTCACTGCACTGCGCGATGCTCAAAAAACTATTATCGGCTACTTGCTGATTGGCACCGATAACACCACTCGCAAGCAGATAGAAGCGGAGCAGCAGTTGCTCGACCAGCGTCTACGGGACCAGCAGTTCTACACGCGCTCATTGATTGAGTCCAATATCGACGCGATCATGACTACCGATCCGTCCGGCATTATCACGGATGTCAACAAGCAGATGATGGCGCTTACCGGTTGCCAGCGCGACGAATTAATCGGCGCAGCGTTCAAGGATTATTTTACCGATCCGGAGCGGGCCGAAGCGAGTATCAAGCTGGTGTTAAGTGAAAAAAAGGTCACCAACTACGAGCTCACCGTGCGAGCTCGAGACGGTAAGGAAACGGTGGTCTCCTACAATGCGACCACCTTTTATGACCGAGATAGGACTTTGCAAGGCGTATTTGCCTCTGCGCGCGACATCACCGAGCGTAATCGTCTGGATCAGGTGCTGCAAGAAAAAAACGCCGAACTGGAGAGCGCAAAGTCTTTGGCGGAGAAGGCCAACCTCGCCAAATCGGATTTTCTTTCCAGCATGAGTCATGAGTTGCGCACCCCACTCAATGCCATTCTCGGCTTCGCCCAACTGCTGGAAGTCGGCAATCCGCCGCCAACGGCCGCCCAGATTTTAAGGTTACAACAGATTATCAAAGCCGGCTGGTATTTGCTGGACCTGATTAACGAGATCCTCGATCTTGCGGTGATCGAGTCCGGCAAGCTGTCGCTATCGCGGGAAGCCGTGTCGCTGATTGAGGTCATCCAAGAATGTCAAGCCATGATCGAGCCGCAGGCGCAACAGCGAGGCATCATCTTGAGCTTTCTGCCGTTCGACCACAGCTGGTTTGCCAACGCCGATCGAACCCGGGTTAAACAGGTCCTAATCAACTTGCTGACCAATGCGATCAAATACAACCGCGAGCATGGAACGGTCGAGGTGCAGTGCACCGAGAGCAGTCCGGACCGCATACGCATCCGCATCAAAGACAGCGGTGCCGGATTGACCCCGGTAAAGCTGGCGCAGCTGTTTCAGCCGTTCAATCGTCTCGGGCAAGAGACCGGTGCCGAGGAAGGTACGGGTATCGGCCTGGTGGTCACCAAGCAGCTAATCGAACTGATGGGCGGCGCGATCGGTGTCGAAAGCACGGTCGGTGTCGGCAGCGAATTCTGGATTGACCTGATCAAGGACGTCACACCGCAACTGGCCGCAGGACACACTCCGGCTGCGGAACTGGCGCCGCGATCTCAGGGCAATCCGGCGGTGCGTACGCTGCTCTATGTTGAAGACAATCCGGCCAACCTGATGCTGGTCGAGCAAATTATTGAGAATCACCCCCATATCCGTATGTTGAGCGCCCGCGACGGTTATCACGGTATCGCGTTGGCCCGTGTCCATCTCCCCGATGTGATCCTGATGGACATCAACCTGCCCGGTATCAGCGGTGTCCAAGCGCTCAAAATTCTGCGCCAAGACCCTGCAATTGCGCACATTCCGGTCATTGCCCTCAGCGCCAATGCCATGTTCCGTGATATTGAGAAGGGACTGGCGGCAGGATTCTTCCGCTACCTCACCAAACCCATCAAGATCAATGAATTCATCAGCGCGTTGGATGATGCCCTGGAATGTTCTGAAATGGAATTACCCCATGCCAATGAAACCGGACCCCTACAATGATTAGCGAGCAAGACATTCTTAATGCAAGTATTCTGATCGTTGACGATCAGCAATCCAATGTACATTTGCTTGAAGAAATGTTGAGTGATGTCGGCTATGCCCGCGTTACCTCGACAATAGATCCTTATGCGGTTTACGAACTGCATCGCAAAAATCGCTACGACCTGATCCTGCTCGATCTGCAGATGCCCGATATGGATGGTTTCCAAGTGATGGAAGGTCTTAAGGACATCGAAACCGAAGGTTATCTTCCGGTCCTGGTGATTACCGCCCAGCCTAGCCACAAGTTGCGAGCGCTAGCGGTCGGCGCGAAAGATTTTGTCAGCAAACCGTTCGATCTGGTTGAAGTACGGACGCGTATCCATAACCTGCTGGAAGTGCGGCTGCTATATAGAAAACTTGAGAACTACAGCAAGGTACTGGAACAAACGGTGCTCGAACGGACCGCCGAACTACGCGAAAGCGAAGCACGTTTTCGCCGACTGACTGAGCTGTCGTCGGATTGGTATTGGGAGCAGGATGAGGACGGGCATTTCACCAAGATTTTCGGTCCGGTACTTGAAATGCTCGGAATCCAGGTCGATGACGCGCTGGGCAATACTCGGGATGACCAAGGCGCGAACTGGAATGTAAGCGAGCGCAAGATACTTGAAGCGAATCTGTCTGCCAGGCGCCCCTTCCTTGACTTTGTCTACAGCAGGACCAATCCCGACGGTTCCAGACAATATTTAATGGTAAGCGGGGAACCAATGTTCGATCCTTCCGGCCGTTTTACCGGCTACCGTGGAATAGGTAAAGACGTGACCGAAACGATGTACTCTAAAAATGCATCATCAATTTAATTAACTGATGTTACGTACGCACACGATAGAAAAATCGCAGTCCACGAAACAGCAGTGATTAACAAAATTTCCCAATTCACAAACTTCAGCCGGTAAAGACGTACCGGCATGGATGTGAATGCGTAGAACCCAACGTGGTTCTAACTACCCCCATTCGTCGCCATATGACGCTTATGTACGGTAACGCACGGTTGGCAACTGAGGAAAGGTATCTAATGGTTGTCGATGGTTCTTAGCTGCAAGTTGTTTTGTAATAGGTTCATCCGGATTTCGAGGAAGAAAGTGGCAGTTGTTGCAATGATTAGTTATCGCAACATTTGCTTTAGACATTTAATTCAATGGACAACATATCATGAAAAAGTTTTACCAACCCAGATCGTTTCGAGTCATGCATGGCATCGGCGTAGCTACTGCAATATTTGTAGCCGGTTGTGCAGGCATTCCGGCGCCTACTGAACAAATAGCTGTTTCCAAAGTTGCGGTAACGAATGCGAGCGCCGCGGGAGGGAACGAGTTTGCACCGATACCGCTAAAGGCTGCAATGGATAAGATGGATGCCGCCGAGCAGGCCATGATGCAGCAAGATTATCTACGCGCAGGCCAACTGGCAGAACAAGCGCAGTTTGACGCTCAACTAGCCTCAGCGACGGCGCGTTCAGTCAAGGCACAGAAAGCAGCAAGTGCATTACAAGAAGATAATCGAGTGCTACGCCAAGAAATCGACCGTAAAACCCAATAATGATTACCGGAGTCCATCATGCAAAATAACCGATACTTTCCAATGACTTTAATCGCTGTCGCGGTTATTTCCGGCTGTAGTTCCATGCCGCAAAATCAATCTCTCACCGAAGCGCATAGCCATTACAACAGTGCACGAACCAATCCCGAAGTCACCGGTCTGGCTGCACTTGAATTAAAAAACGCAGGCGACACGCTGGACAAAGCGGATAACGCTTTAAACAAAGATGAAGACGATGACGTGGTTAATCATTTGTCCTATATCGCCACGCAACAAGTTGGCATTGCGCAGCAAGTAGCCACACGGAAAACAGCCGAATTAGCGGTTACCAACGCCGGAGCCGAACGCAATGAAACCCGCCTTGAGGCGAGAACCGCAGAAGCCGATGCGGCTCATGCCGATGTGGCGCGTCATTAAGCGCTCATAGCCCAACAGGCCATGGAACTTCAAGCGTTGAACGCCAAGAAAACGGAACGCGGCATGGTGATCACCCTAAACGACGTTTTATTCAGTACCAACAGGTCGCAGCTGGCATCGGGCGGAATGCGTAATGTACAAAAACTGGCCGATTTTTTGGCCCAATATCCGCAGCAGAAAGTATTGGTTGAAGGTTACACCGACAGCATCGGCAGCGACAGCTTCAACCAGGAGCTCTCCGACCGGCGTGCTTATGCAGTGCGGACGGCTTTGATGGACATGGCGATCAGCAGTGATCGTATTGCTACACGCGGATATGGTGAGACATTTCCGGTGGCCGACAACAATACGGCGGCCAGTCGTCAATTGAATCGACGCGTGGAAATTATTCTCTCCGACGAGAACGGCAATATTATTTCACGCTAGGTTGGCTTCTTTGCCAATCACATCTTACTGCTCTGAAACACAAAAGCGACACAAATTAACCTAGTAAACATTCCTAACATAAAGAGAAAACCATGAAAACTAAAAATGAATATATAGATAATCTGGCCGCAGAACTTAAAGACTGGGGTGCTCAAATTGACCTTTTGGCGGCCAAAACGGAGAACGCAGCTGCCCATGTGAGATCTCAGTACATTCAAGAACTCAATGACTTGCATGCCAAACAGCAAAAAGCCATTGATAAAATGGAAGAGTTGCAGGAAGCCGGCGTTGATGCATGGGAGACGGTTAAAGTGACTGCGGATCAAGTCTGGGATGACCTGAGACTTGGCTTAGCGAGTGCTAGTTCCAAATTCAAGTAAGCTGAAGTCAGCTTTCCAGATGTTTGATTTCGGATAACACCTCCGACGTTCTTTTGTTCGATACAGATATTGGCGAATCTTTGAGAAATTAAGGTTATGCCGTTTGGAATGGTTTTCAATTTAATATTTATTCCGCAGGAGCACTACCATGCCACTTGGCACAATCTTGTTATTAATCATCATTCTGATGCTCGCCGGCGTCATTCCAGCCTGGCCACATAGCCGAGGGTGGGGGTATGGACCTAGCGGCGGGTTAGGGTTGGTACTCATCATCTTACTGATCCTGGTCTTATCCGGCAGAATCTAGTCTGAAGTTTTACCTTTCATATACCTTATGCGGCGGCCGCAAATTACATCCCAAGCATCACAGGGTATCAAACGACTTATAGAACACCGTTCTGATTTTTTTAGAACCCGTTGTCATTTAGCCTAAAAACCGCAGTCAGGTTTAAGCGGAAGGCGATCCGAAATACAGCATAAGTTGAGACTTGCTTATTTTTATTTTTTTGGGACTAGAGAATACAATAATGTCAAAACAACGAAGAAGCCATGTTAGAGTCGGGCATCCGGGAGGTGAAGAACCTATACGATTCGAATTGTTTAGTATCGAACGGCTCGAACAACATGCTGTGAGTTTAGCGCAAGCGCAAAAAGTCAGTCGTCGTAAGGAAGGGCCAAAACTGATTCCGCGAGTGCAGGATAATGCCAGGGTATTGCTTGATGTTTATACGGATGTCGCCAAGTCGGTACGAGAGCGACATGCGATCACGCCGGCAGCGGAATGGCTATTGGATAATTTTCATGTGATCGAAGCGCAGATCAGCGACATCCTGGTCGACTTGTCCGAAAATTATTATCGTGAGTTGCCCAAATTGGCGGAAGGCGCTTTGGCTGACTATCCCCGCGTTTATGGTGTCGTCTGGGCATTGGTTGCCCATACCGACAGCCGATTCGTCACGGAATCGCTGACGCATTTCATCAGGGCTTATCAAAACGTTACCCCGCTCACGCTCGGTGAGCTCTGGGCGATACCGATTACTTTGCGGATGTTGCTGGTGGATAATCTTCGCCGTTTGTCCGTCCGGATTACCCGCTCTCAAACCGGCCGCCGACTGGCTGACGAGTTCGTTGACAAGGTCGAACAAATAACCGCCCAGATCGATAAGCCTTATCTATCGCTGCCTGCGCCGGTATTACCCGATGCACCGCTACGTCAAGCGTACGCAGTTCAGATTTTGCAGCGTTTGCACGATCCTCATGCGGGCGCCATGCTTTCCTTGGACTTTCTGAATGACTGGCTCAACGAGCAAGGTGCCAGCCTTGATGAAATCGTGCATCGCGAACATGCCGATCAGATTGCCGATAACTTAACGGTGCGCAATATTATCACCAGCATGCGCGCCATCTCCGCGTTTGACTGGTCCCAGTTCGTCGAGGAGGCGAGCTTGGTGGATACCTGCCTGCGCGCTCACGACGGCTACGGTACCATGGATTTTATGACTCGCGATCGTTATCGCCACGCGATTGAGGATCTTGCCAAGCGCTCGGTGCATTCCGAGGTGGAGATAGCTAAGAAGGTGATCGGCAAGGTTCAGCAAGCCGGCGAGTACTTGGATGCCGACGAACGCCGGCAGGAACCCGGCTATTATTTGATTGGCGCAGGGCGCTACGCGTTCGAGCGGGAAATCGATTATCGGCCTGTGTTTAAACAGCAATTGCTGAGATTCTCTGTTGCTCACGCGGGGCTTGCTTATGTGGGCAGTCTCAGCCTGTTAACACTGTTGCTGCTTTCAATTCCTTTGAGTGCGAGTTGCGCCGCCGGGCTTGGCGGATTTGAGCTGTTCCTGCTCGCGCTGTTCGGGTTTTTTCCCGCATCGGATATCGCGGTCAGTCTGGTCAATCGACTGATCATTATGCGTCTTCCGCCACGTCATCTGCCGAGGCTTGAATTGAAGGACGGTGTACCCGACACGCTGAGTACCTTTGTCGTCGTACCGACGATGTTCGTCAGCGAGGCCGGTGTTAAGGAGCAAGTCGAGCAGATGGAAATTCGCTATTTGGCTAATCCGGACGGTCAGGTGCGCTTTGCGTTGTTGTCGGATTGGGCGGACGCGGATCAGGAAATAATGCCGGACGATGACCTGTTGTTAAGCATAGCCGTTGCGGCGGTGACCGCGCTTAATGGTAAGTACGCAGAACAACGGTTTTTTATCTTTCATCGCAAACGCTTATGGAATCCCGGCGAAGGCAAATGGATGGGCTGGGAACGCAAGCGCGGCAAGTTGCAAGAGTTCAACCGTCTGTTGCGGGGTGCCGGCGATACTTCATTTCTGCCGATTGACGGCGAACCGGCTGTAGCTCCATCCGGGGTCTGTTATGTCATTACCCTGGATGCCGACACCAAGTTGCCGATGGGTTCCGTTGCACAATTAGTGGGTGTGGCCGCCCATCCGCTTAACCGGCCGGTGTTTGATCCGGCTACCCAATGTGTCGTGGAGGGTTACGGTATTTTCCAGCCACGCGTCACCGCGACGCTGCCGCAGCAGCAAGAACGTTCGATGTTTCACCAGATATTTGCCGGCGCATCCGGCACCGATGCTTACTCCAGCGAGGTGTCGGAACTTTATCAGGATCTGTTTTCACTCGGCACATACAGCGGCAAGGGCTTATATCATGTCGACACCTTTGAAGCTACATTGGCGGGCCGCGTACCGGACAATACCCAGCTTAGTCATGACTTGTTCGAAAGCATATTCGTGCGCTGCGCCCTGGTCAGTGATATTGAGTTTTTCGATGAATTTCCATCCCATACCGAGGTTGAAGCATCACGGCAACACCGTTGGACTCGCGGCGATTGGCAACTGTTACCCTGGATTTTCGGAGCTCACGGCAAGGGTATGCCGATCATCGGGCGTTGGAAGATGCTCGACAATCTGCGCCGATCCCTTTCCGCACCGGGTGCTTTTTTTGCACTGGTCGTCACCTGGGCAATTCCCAACGCGCCGCAGTTGATGCTGGTCGGGTTCGTAATGACGGCGTTGGGTTTTCCTGTGATTCTGGCGATTACCAGCGGGTTTGCGTTGCCCCGTCGAGGCATCTCGTTGGGAACTTGCTTGCGCGCGGCGGGAGAAAATATGCGCTGTGCAATCGGCAACAGCCTGGTGGCATTGGCTTTACTGGCACAACAGACTTGGTTGATGGTGCATGCGATCGTCAGCACGTTGGTGCGACTGTTTATTACTCGAAGCCAATTGCTGAAGTGGGTTACCGCCCTGCAGGCCAAAACAGCGTCGGGTCACGCGCTGAAGAACCTTATCGGTCCGCTGTGCAGTTCGTCCACGATCGTTATCGGAACCGCTGCCGTCATACTGATTTTTAATCCGCTTGCAATCACGTCGGCTATGCCGTTTCTGCTGTTATGGTGGCTGGCCCCGGTTGTCGCGCGGGCGTTGAGCCTGCCGCCCAGGCTCGATCAGGCCGAATCTCTACAGCCGCAGGATAGCGTGAAGCTGCGCTTGATCGGAAGGCGTATCTGGCGTTTTTTTACGACTTTTGTAACCGCAGAAGAGAACCATCTGCCGCCGGATAATTTTCAGGAAGATCCGCTACCGGTTATCGCCCATCGCAGTTCGCCGACTAATTTCGGCCTGTATCTGTTGTCCATCGTAGCCGCTCGCGATTTCGGCTGGATTGGCTTAATCGACACTGTCGACCGGCTTGAAGCCACGCTGGCCACGTTGATTGCACTGCCGCGACTACACGGCCATTTTTATAACTGGTACGACACTCGCGATCTGCATATGCTGGAACCCCGCTATGTATCGACCGTCGACAGCGGCAATCTGGCGGGACATCTGCTGGTGTTGAGCGAGGCATGCCGGGAAATGCAGAGGCGACCGCTCGCACTGTCTACTGCATTAACCGGGGTGACCGATACGCATCGATTGCTAATGGACGCGCTCACTACCATTAGCGACGACCGGCGTACGCTGATCGCACTGAAAGAGCTGCGGCAAAAAGCAATCGTCTTCGCTATTCTTTTAGAAAATCATCCAGTCGACGCGAACGGATGGAGCCTTCTATGGCGGCAGTTGACACTCGGTGCCGACACGCTTCATGACTTGGCGCGCGCCTATGCCGCTGAGCGCGGCGATACCGACGACAATGAAGTGCTGGCGTGGTCTACGTTGCTGCGCGATGACATTCGCTCTCATGTGCGTGATGTGAATAGCCTGGTTCCCTGGGTCCATTTTGCCAACCGGCTTGATGCGGAATCCAAAGTGCAGCATCCGCATTCCGAGGCGTTTTATCAACAGCTAACTCTGAAAACTCACTTGCGTGATCTTGCCGGTTGCTATGTTCAAGACTTGGTTGAACTCAAGGTATCGAGCGTACCGGTGCCGAGTGGCTTGGAAAACCTATTGCAACATGCCGGTAAGCAAGCCGAAATACTGACGCAGCGCCTGGAAAGCATGGTGATACAACTGGAATCCTTGTTTCACGAAATGGATTTTCGCTTTCTTTACGACAGCCAATGCCATATGTTCGCACTGGGTTACCGCGTGACGGAAGGTGCTCTTGATTCCAGCTATTACGATATGTTGGCTTCCGAAGCGCGTCTTTCCAGTTTAGTGGCCATTGCCAAGCGCGATGTGCCGAGTACGCACTGGTTCCACCTTGGCCGGAGAGTGACGCGTGCCGCGCACGGTACTGTATTACTGTCGTGGTCGGGGTCGATGTTCGAATACCTGATGCCTTCTCTGGTGACCTTTACCCCGCGTTACAGCCTGCTCGATCAGACCTGCCGCCTGGTCGTGAAACGACAGATTGAGTACGGCAAGGAACGAGATGTGCCTTGGGGCGTTTCGGAGTCGGCTTTTAACGGGCGCGATCTTTATTTCACTTATCAATATACGGCTTTTGGCGTACCCGGCTTGGGGATGAAGCGGGGGCTCGGCGAAGATTTGGTTATCGCCCCTTACGCCACGGCTTTGGCCGCAATGTACCTCCCGCATGCGGCCGTAGAAAACTTCGACCGTTTGGAAAAAAAAGGCGCATTAGGACGCTTCGGCTTCTATGAAGCGCTCGATTTCACTCCGGTTCGGCTTGCGGAAGGCCAGCCGGTTGCGATAGTGCGTTGCTACATGGCCCATCACCAAGGCATGTCGCTGGTAGCTTTCGCCAATGTCGTGCATGACGGAGCGATGCGTCATCGTTTCCATCGCGCGCCGCTGATCCAGGCGGCTGAATTATTGTTGCAGGAACGCATCCCGCTCGGTGCGGATACGCCTTTTATACCGTTACTCCAGGATCTTTCCGAAGTTAAGGAATCCGCGCAGCCGCCCATTCGGCGCGTACCTTCACCGACGTCTTCGGTGCCTTCCACACACTTGTTGTCTAATGGCCGTTATGCAGTGATGATGACGGCTGCCGGATCCGGCTACAGCCTTTGGCGAAACCTCGCGGTAACACGCTGGCGCGAAGATGTGACGCGAGATGCCTGGGGCAGTTATATTTATCTGCGCGACGTGGCAAGCGGCCAAGTATGGTCTGCCGGATACCAGCCGACCACGACAGTTCCCGAACACTATGAAGTGGTCTTTGCTGAAGATCGTGTCCGCATTACCCGAACCGACGACGGCATCGTCAGCTCCTTGGAGATCGTTGTCTCGCCTGAAGACGATGCGGAAATCCGCCGCTTGAGTTTAACTAATAATGGGCTGCGCACCCGGGAAATCGACATCACTTCTTATGCCGAGATTGTACTCGCTCCACCTGCGGCCGATATTGCGCATCCCGCTTTTTCTAATTTGTTCATTCAGACCGAATATCTGCCTCAGGCGCGCGGGCTGATCGCGCAGCGCCGTCCACGTACAGCCGACGATTCGAATATCTGGGCAGCACACGTACTTGCCGATGGTCGAATCGACGGATTGCAATATGAAACCGACCGAGCGCGTTTTGTCGGGCGAGGACAAACGCTACGGGAACCGATTGCGGTCATGGATGGTCGACCGCTCACCAACACGGTGGGCGCCGTTCTCGATCCGATTTTCAGCCTGCGCACACGGGTATGTATTGCTGCGGGTGCCACCGAACACGTGACGTTTACTACTCTGGTCGCCGCTTCACGGCAGGCGGCGGAAGAGTTGGCCGACAAATACCATAATGTGGTGGCGTTCGAGCGCGTATCCGCGATGGCCTGGACTTATGCTCATGTGCAGCTGCATCACCTTCGTACCCGGCCGGACGAAGCTCAGCTGTTTCAGGACCTGGCTAACCGCTTGCTGTATATCGATCCCTCGCTACGGTCGGCAGGCAAGTTGATGCAGATGAATACCTTGAATGTCTCCGGACTATGGCGGTACGGCATTTCGGGAGATCGACCGATCGTATTGTTACGGGTAACTGAATTTGAAGACCGGACTATGGTCGAACAATTGTTACGCGCCCACGAGTATTGGCGCATGAAAGGCCTTGCCGTCGATTTGGTGATCTTGAACGGAAAGGAGTTGTCTTATATTGAGGATTTGCAGATTTTATTGGAGGGCATGGTGCGCGAAAGCAGGGCACTTTCTGCTCATCACGAGCATGAAAGAGAGGGGGCGATTTTTGCCATGCGGAGCGACCGACTCTCGGCAGAAGAACTGATATTACTGCAAACGACCGCACGTGCAGTATTGATCAGTAGCCGGGGTACGTTGGCCGAGCAACTGTTGAGGTACCTGCGGCCTGCGGCGGCTTTTGTTGCACCAAAAACCTTGCCCGCTCCCGGAGCTCATTCGCCTGCGTTGGCTGTCCCGCCGCTCGAGTTCTTCAACGGACTGGGCGGCTTTGCCGAAGACGGACGCGAATATGTGATTGTGCTCGACAACGGCCAGTGGACACCGGCTCCCTGGGTCAATGTGATCGCCAATGCCGAGTTCGGCTTTATGGTATCGGAGTTGGGCAGCGGTTGCACCTGGTGCGGGAACAGCCGCGAAAACCAGTTGACGCCGTGGTCGAACGATCCGGTCAGCGACTCGCCCGGAGAAGTTTTCTATTTGCGTGACGATGACACCAACGAATTGTGGAGTCCGACCGCTCTGCCGATTCGGGTTGACAATGCCAGTTACCTGATACGCCACGGGCAAGGCTATAGCCGTTTCGAACATGTTTCCCATGGAATACATAGCGAGCTTTTGCAATTTGTCAGCCCGGACGACCCGGTCAAGATATCGTCTTTGACCTTGACCAATGTTTCCGGACGAACCCGCAGGCTGACAGTCACGGCTTACGTGGAATGGGTGTTGGGCGCTTCGCGTAGCGTGACCGCAGCTCATGTGATTACAGAACTTGATTCGGATACCGGCGCGCTGTTTGCTTACAATCCCAGAGACATAGAATTCGGCCATCGTATTGCTTTCGCCGATCTAGGCGGCCTACAGACCGGATGGACCGGGAATCGAGCGGAATTTATCGGTCGCAACGGCAGTCTGGCAGCACCGGCGGGTTTGTTAAGTTCGAATGAGCTGAAAAACACTATCGGCGCAGGGCTTGATTCGTGTTCGGCACAGCAGATGATGATTGAGCTTGAGCCTAACGGACGCATTGAAATCGGCTTTTTGTTGGGACAAGGCAATGACCGCTCTCATGCCCGCGAGTTGGTACAGCGTTATCGAACCACCGAAGCTGCAACGACATTTACTCAAGTGACGCAGTTATGGGACCAAGTGCTCGGCAAAGTTCAGGTAAAAACGCCGGACCGGGAGCTCGATATTCTGTTAAACCGATGGCTGCTGTATCAAACTCTGAGTTGCCGCATGTGGGCCAGGGCCGGTTTTTATCAGGTAGGCGGGGCATTCGGTTTTCGCGATCAGCTGCAAGACAGCATGGCATTGACTGTCTCCCGTCCCGATCTGACGCGCGCTCATCTTCTTAATGCCGCCGGGCGTCAGTTTGGCGAAGGCGATGTGCAGCATTGGTGGCATCCTCCTTCAGGCCGCGGCGTGCGTACCCGTTTTTCCGACGACCGTATCTGGCTCGCCTATGCGGTATCTCACTACATCAAGGTGAGTGGCGATACCCGTGTGCTTGATGAGGATGTGCCTTTTCTAGAAGGCCCTGTGTTGGAACCGGAACAAGACGATGCCTATTACCAGCCATCGGAGTCGATACAGCATGCGAGTCTTTTCGAACATTGCGCGCGTGCGCTCGACCTGAGCCTTGAAACGGGGGCGCACGGTCTGCCCCTGATCGGGAGCGGCGATTGGAATGACGGCATGAATAGGGTGGGCAATCAGGGTAAAGGAGAAAGTATATGGCTGGCATGGTTTCTGATCGCCACGCTCATTGAATTTTCAACCGTGGCAGAGGCGCAGGGAGATAACGAGCGGGCTGTCCGCTGGCGCGAGCATGCAGACCGGCTGAAGGTTGCAGTAGAAGCTGAAGGATGGGACGGAGCATGGTATAGGCGCGCCTATTTCGATGACGGCACGCCCCTCGGTTCCGCCGACAACGCCGAGTGCCGCATCGACTCGATTGCGCAAAGTTGGGGTGTCATTTCCGGCGCTGCTGAAACCGAGCGAGCGCAACGGGCGATGAATTCGATGCGGGAATATCTTGTTCGCTATGGCGATGATTTGATGTTGCTATTCACTCCAGCATTCAATAAGACCGAGCGAGACCCAGGTTATATCAAGAGCTACCCGCCAGGTGTGCGGGAAAACGGAGGGCAATATACTCACGCGGCGGTCTGGTCTGTCATTGCCTATGCGATGCTGGGTGAAGGCGATCAAGCGTCGGAGTTGCTGCGCATGCTGAATCCGATCAAGCGCTCATCCAGCCGCACCGGCATCTATGCATATAAGGTCGAGCCGTATGTACTGTCGGCAGATATCTATGCCGAATCGCCCCACGCTCGGCGTGGCGGATGGACTTGGTACACGGGAGCGGCGGGCTGGTATTACCGTGCCGGACTGGAATGGGTATTGGGCTTGCAGGTCAGGGCCGATAAATTGATCTTTAGTCCATGTATTCCCAGCACGTGGGACAGTTACAATATTGTTTACCAGCATGAGAATACTCGCTATGAAATCACGGTTGAAAATCCGGACGGGGCAACGCAAGGTGTTGCGATGATAGAGCTGGATGGAGAGCGCCAGTTAAATGGCATTGCATTACAGAATGACAGGCAACGCCACCAGGTACGGGTGGTCATGGGGCGAGAGCTCTAAATTGGCTTTGGGCATAACCAAGGCTGGGCTTTACTCTCGGCAGGACAGACTGCTCCAAACATATTTGGCCCAACAAGCGAATTTGACGACAGCGGAGGAGATAGAGGTTAATATAGCGGCCGACTTCTTCGTCCGGGCGGAAGGCTAACTTGAAGCCGCTCCTTTTGGCTGTTTGGTTTGCCGGATAATCAAGCCATGCTGGGCTTGTCCGCAAATGGATTTTTTATGTTTTAATGATTTTTGCGTATGTTTTTGAATGTTTTATGCGCTTTCCGGTAGCAGCTTGCGGCGGTTTAGGTTGCGGCTTTTACTAGGGAACAGCTATTTATTCACGAACACCGCACGCACTACGATATGCCACTAAGGTTTTTATGACGACATTACTTTGGCTACAAACCGGCTCCTGCGGCGGCGACACCATGTCGATTCTGTGTGCGGACAGTCCATCGCTTGAAGAACTTGTGGATGAATACGGCATTGATATGCTCTGGCAACCGTCCTTGTCCATAGAGCCGATGAGCAGGCTGGATACTTTGATCGAGGCGATCATTGCGGATCAACAAGCCCTCGATATTTTGTGCATCGAGGGCAGCATCATCACCGGCCCCAATGGCTCGGGCATGTACGATCCGTATCGCGGGCGTTCCAAAATGAGCCTGGTCAGCGAACTGGCTGAAAAGGCTGGATACGTGGTGGCGCTGGGCACTTGCGCATCCTACGGCGGCGTTCATGCCGCGCCGCCCAACCCGACCGATTGCCTCGGTTTGCAGTTCGACAAACAATCCCCCGGCGGATTGCTGCCGATTGAATGGCGCTCCCGCAACGGTCTGCCGGTCATCAATCTCTCGGGTTGTCCGGCGCATCCCAACGCCATGACCAAAACGCTGGCCATGCTGGCATCCGGGCTTTCGGTAGAGCTCGATCATGTTAACCGTCCCAAGGCATTTTTTAATTCTACGGTGCATCAGGGCTGCACCCGCAACGAATATCATGAGTACGACGTAGAAGATACCGAGTTCGGCGGTAAGGCTTGCATGTTCTTCAATCTGGGCTGTCAGGGACCGGTCACGATGGCCACCTGCAATACCGAGCTTTGGAACGGACGCAGCAGCAAGACCCGGGCAGGGGTGCCGTGTTTCGGCTGTACTTCGCCCGACTTTCCCTTGGATCAGGATCTGTTTTTGACTGAAAAAATCGGCACCATACCGGTCCATCTACCGCTGGGCGTGGAGCGGGCCAATTATATGGCCTACAAAAGTCTGGCTCATGACGCGGCTCCCGACCGGGTGCTGAAAAAGAAGATGGACCCTTAACCATGACCAGACGAATCATTCAAATCGACCTTAACCGGGTCGAGGGCGATCTCGATTTTCAACTGGAAATCGAAGATAACAAAGTCGTCGATGCCCGGTGTATCGGCTCCATGTACAGGGGGTTCGAACAAATCCTGATGGGCCGCAAGCCCAAGGATTCTCTGGTGATTACGCCCCGTATCTGCGGCATTTGCGGTACGGCGCAATTGAATGCCGCGGTGCTGGCGCTGGAACATATCGGCCGCATTCCGGTGCCGCCCGCGGCGATTCGCATCCGCAATTTGTGCTTGATGGCCGAGACGGCACAAAGCGATCTGCGGCAGTCATTCATGTTTTTTACCGCCGATTTTTGCCATTCCAAATACAGCCAGCGGCCGTTTTATGAAAAAGCGCGGGCTGCCTTCCTGCCGTTTAAGGGATGGGCGCATCGCGGCGCTCTGGAATATTCACGGCATATGGTCGAAATCATCGCACTGTTTGGCGGGCAGTGGCCGCATTCTTCCTATATGTTGCCGGGCGGCGTAACCACTCCCGCCAGCAGTCGTCACATCATCGACAGTCTGTCTATTCTTAACAAGCTGACCCGATGGTTTGAACAGACCGTCATCGGAACAGACCTGGATGCTTGGCTGGCGATACAATCCGCCGATGAGTTCTTTACATGGCTAACGGCAAACAACGCTCATGCAGACAGTGCCATCGGGCTGTTTACCCAAATAAGCCGCGATATAGGCTTGCAATACACAGGATTCGGCACTCCGCATATGATCAGCTATGGCGCTTATGATGACCCGAACGATGCGGGGACTTTTTCCCCAGATCGCAAGCACTTATTCAGAGCCGGTTTCCTGAATGGCGATACCGGCACTATCGAACCTTTCGAACAAGCGGAAATTACCGAGCATGTACGCTATTCCTGGTTCCAGCCATACACAGGCGGGCGCCATCCGTTTCAGGGAAAAACCATTCCTGATTATCAACCCCATTCTGACCGCTATACCTGGTGCAAAGCGCCCCGTTACCAAAATAAAGTCGTGCAGACCGGTCCTTTGGCGGATGCGTTAATCGATGGCGAGCCGCTGATTCGCTCGTTATATCAGGAGGAGGGCGGTAATGCCTGGCTGCGCCAGTTTGCCCGCTTGCACCGTACCGCCCGGCTGTTGCATAAAATGCGCGAAACGTTACACGAACTGGCCGCGCATCCCAACGACCCGCATATGATCTCTCCGAATAAGGAGGAAATCCCCGACGGGGAAGGCTTTGGGCTGGTAACCGCGGCGCGAGGTGCGCTGGGTCATTGGGTGCAGATTACCGATGGCGTTATTAGCCGTTATCAGGTAGTTACGCCAACCGCCTGGAATGCCTCGCCTAAAGACAGCGAAGGCAGGCACGGGCATTGGGAAAGCAGCTTGATCGGTTTGACCGTTGAAGATCCGGACGACCCGGTGGAAATCGGCCATATTATCCGCTCCCACGATCCCTGTCTGGTCTGCACTGTGCATGTACTCGACACAGGCAAACGCATGACTATACGGCCTTAAGCGATGGCTCGGCACATCGTTTGTTTTGGCAATGACTTGCACGGAGACGATGGCTTCGGTAGCCGCATTTATGCTGAACTCTGCCAATTGATGTGGCCGAAAGATGTCGAGCTGTTTAATGCGGGCATTGCAGGGCTCAATGCGCTACGGTTTCTTGAGGATTGCAGTCAGGTGATACTGGTCGATGCTTTGGCCAATTTTGGGAGTGTCGGAGAGGTATTGCTGCTTAGGCCGGATGATTTGGCTGACAGGCCGGAGCAGCTCACCGGCCACGGCCTGGGACTGCCGTATTTGCTGGAGGCCCTTAAAATCATCAGGGAGCCGCTGCCGGAGATTATGATTGTGGGGGTTGAAATAGCCGCCATTAGTTCTTTTTCTCCCGGTCTATCCGATAAAACCGAGCAGGCCGTCGCTAAAGCCGTGTGCTTGATACGGGGGCTTTTTTCGGAATGAGCCGTCAAGGTCAAAATCTTCGTGATGTTATCGTCGAATCGCTAACATTTATGGATTTGGCGGATCCTCCCCGCTGGAAAGGCCGGTTGCAGTTATCCAACAAGCATCGTCCTATCGAGATTCTGATTTTTAATATCGATGGCGAATTTCAGGTTGTCCCAGCCCGCTGTTCTCATGAAGGTTATGATCTGACGCATTGTCAGTTGCTCAATGGTAATCTACTGGTTTGTCCAGCACATAGCCAACACATCGATTTAAATACTTCCGGATTCCGAGTCAAGGAGCAAGACGGTCAATTTCTGGTGTCCCTGAATGAAGACAGCCCGATTAGAATAGCTGAAAACCGGGCCGAAGTTATCTCCGGCAACGACGATAATGAAACGGTGCTCCAACTACGGGAGGAAATCGAAACGCTGCGGCTGGTCACCTTGAAACAGGAACAGCAAATCCGCGTCATCACCCAAAGCATGGATGCCATGCTGAGCGAATCGGAGCAGCAAAAGCTAAAGCTCAAGGAAAAAGTGCTTCAACAGCAAGCTTTCAGTCGTTTTGTTGACCGCGTTATGGATACTATTGACGATCTCCTGATCATTATTGATACGGAAGGCCGTATACAGCGCGTGAACACGGCGGTGGAACGCGAACTTGAGTATAGCGAAGATGAATTGCTGGGAACCTGCATCGACGAATTACTGCCGCCTTTCGAACAGCAGCAGCTTGCCGGGCAATTGCCGGCTTTACCCTGGCCGGTCCGATCAGTGCTGTTGGAAACCGTCCGGCTTAAAGGATTCTATAACTGTGAGCATGAGTTGTTAAGCAAGAACGGGGGCATTACAAACCTTGTCTATTGGTTGAAGAGCAGTTTGCTGCATTCGGAGCAGGGCAAACTGGAAGGCGCAGTCGTGACGGCGTTGAATATCACCGAATTAAAAAATCGGGAAACCCAATTGCGATTGAGCGCCAAAGTCTTCGAGAACAGCAGCGAGGCGATTTTTATTACCGATCCGCAAGGGACTATTCTCGAAGTCAATGCCGCATTCTGCTCGATGTCCGGCTATGAGCGCTCCGAAATTCTTGGCCGAAATCCTCGCGTATTCAAATCCAAGCTACATGATCAGTCGTTTTATAAACGCATGTGGCACTCATTGTTAAGTGAAGGCGGATGGAAAGGTGAAATCTGGGATCGCCGAAAAAACGGCGAGCTCTGTCCGATGCTGCTCAGCATCAACGCTGTCACCGACAACCGGGGCCAGTTAACGCATTATGTGGCAATTTCCACGGACATCAGTCATCAGAAACAAACGGAACAGGAGCTCAAACAGTTAGCGTACTATGATGTACTGACCAATCTCCCCAACCGGTCGCTTTTCAAGGATCGGTTTGAGCACGAAATTCGCTTGGCGCAACGTGATAACACCAGCCTGGCTTTGTTTTTTCTTGATCTGGATCATTTCAAGAACGTCAACGACACGCTCGGCCATTGGGCAGGCGATTGTTTATTGCAGGCCATAGGAACCCGTATCCAAAACTGCTTACGCAAAACAGACACCGTTGCTCGTATGGGGGGCGATGAGTTTACCATCATACTGCCCGGTTTAAACAAAGTCGGTGAAAGCACCGAGATTGCCCGGAAACTGATCAAGGTCATAAAAAAACCGGTACAAGTTAAAGATCATATGGTTTTTGTCGGCGTTAGCATCGGCATTGCCATCTTTCCCGATAACGGCACTGATTTCAATACCTTGACCAAGCATGCGGATGCCGCTATGTATGCATCCAAAGCGAAAGGCCGGGGGTCATTCCAATACTTCGAAGCCGGTATGAACGAGGCAGCGCATCAGAGGCTGTCGCTGGAAAGCGCATTGCGGCTGGCCGTTGAGCGAGGGGAATTCGAGCTTTATTATCAGCCCAAAGCCGATAGCAGTTTAAGTCGAATTACCGGCGCCGAAGCACTGATCCGATGGAAGAGGCCAGGTTTGGGAATTGTACCGCCGGACCGCTTCATTACTATTGCCGAGGAAACGGCTTTAATTATTCCTTTAGGAAAATGGATACTCAAAACAGCCTGCCTGCAAGCCAAGATCTGGGCCAAGCAAATGGCGGGGTTTCGAATCGCGATCAATCTGTCGCCTTTGCAGCTTCTGGCCGATGATTTTATTGTTGTTCTCGACCAGATTCTGGCCGAAACCGGCACTGATCCCGAATGGATTGAATTAGAAGTGACCGAGGGCTTGGTGATGCACGATATCAATAAAGCAACCGAACGATTACAGCAAATCCGGGAGCGCGGCATTCACGTCGCCATGGACGACTTCGGCACCGGCTATTCGTCCTTATCCTACTTGCGAAAATTGCCGATCCAGACACTTAAAATCGACCGATCGTTTATTATGGCTTATACCGATGATCCTGACTCGAACGAGGCTGCATTTATCAAGACCATCATATCTCTTGGGCAGATTTTGGATATGAAGGTCGTTGCCGAAGGTGTTGAAACCGAATCCCAATTGACACTGTTACAGTCTTATAATTGCCATGAGATTCAAGGATATTATCTGTCCCCTCCGCTGACAGCGGATGAATTTCAGAGTCGCTGGATCGACCGTGGGCTGCCGAATAAATGCAACACCATGAAAATCACAGGGTAAGGACAGGTATGCATGGGCTGTCGTTACTTGAGAATGTGCGGGAAATGCTCGTAAAAAATGCACTGAGCCAAAGTTTCAGCAAAGTCGCCAAAGTGACTCTGGAAATAGGCAGATTTTCCAATGTTGAGCCGGACGCATTACGTTTCTGCTTTGATGTCGTCATGAAGGATTCGTTGGCAGAAAATGCCGAGTTGATTATTGCCGAAGTCGATGGGCTTGGAGTTTGTCCGCAATACCAGCGGCAATTGGCAATGACAACCTTATACGATGCTTGTGTCAATTGCGGCAGCCCTTTTGTTAAAGTTATTCAGGGCTTTGAAATGAAGATTAAAGACTTAACCGTTATTTGAGTTTTGTTACAGAGCATCAACCCAATAAAAAAGCCTTATATGCAGATACAAGGCTTTTTTATATTTCAGGGGCGGTTTGCCGGTTACGCCGAACATGAACCTGACCTTGATTAATCAACGGTCCATTGCACCAAGCCGCTGTATGCCGTGGCGATAACAATCAAGCCAAAAGCTATTCGATACCAGGCAAAAATAATGAAATCATGATGGCTGATATAACGTAGCAAGGCCTTGATTGCGAGCAGTGCGCTGAGAAATGCGGCGATCAGTCCAGCGGCAAAATAGGGGGCGTCAGTTGCCAAGTCTAATAAATCGCGGTGTTTGTATAAGTCATAGAGGCTGGCGATGATCAGTGTCGGAATCGCCAGGAAGAAGGAAAATTCGGTTGCGGCTTTACGCGAAAGCCCGAATAGCAAGCCGCCGATGATGGTTGCGCCGGAGCGCGAAGTGCCGGGAATCAACGCAAAAGCCTGGGCGATACCGAGCTTTAATGCGTCCAATGGACTCAAATCTTCAACTGCGTGGATGCGGATTTTATGTTCGCGTTTTTCCGCCCAGATAATGATGAAAGCGCCAATGATGAAAGCCAGGGCTACCGGGAGAGGCTTGAACAGCACGGCTTTAATGTATTTGCCGAACAGTAAACCCAGGCTCGCCAAGGGCACAAAAGCTATCATCAGGTTAAAGGCGAACTTTTGCGCCGATTTCTGGGTGGGCAAGCCCACAATAACGGCAGCGATTTTGGTGCGGTATTCCCAGCACACTGCCAGGATAGCGCCGACCTGAATAACAATTTCAAATAATTTGCCTTTGTCATCATTAAAATTCAGCAAGTCGCCAACCAGAATCAAGTGCCCGGTACTGGAAACCGGTAAAAATTCGGTCAGGCCCTCAACAATGCCCAGAATGATAGTTTTAAGCGTTAAGATAAGATCCATGTTTTGTCGATAAGATGAGTGATTCGGTAGGTAAAAAGTCCGTCTGCCCCGGTTTCAGGCAGGCTCATCTATAATAAACTGTCATGATGTAAATAACCAAATATCGGTCAGTTCTACCGGAATCTGACATTCCGCTTTCGGCAGCAAATGACTAAAACGGGTGCATTGCCCCCACTGCATTGTTTATACTATGCCGAATAACCAGAGTGTTTCTGGCCTTGTTTTTAGTATTTAAGTAAAATGGCGGGTTACGCTCATGCGCCTTGATGAGTAACCTAATTAACATTTTTAATCCATGCCTACTCGTTGTAACAGGATCTAGCAATGACCAATAGTTTAATCTCAAAAATCACCGGACAGAATGACGTCGATCCAGCAGAAACCAGGGAGTGGATTGAAGCGCTCCAAGCCGTGTTGGAGCACGATGGCAGTGAGCGTGTACACTTTCTGATTGAACAGTTGGTTGCAGTAACCCGGAGTGCGGGATTCGACATCCCTTTTAGCGCCAACACCGCTTATATCAATACTATTCCTGTTGCGCAACAGGCCCAGTTTCCCGGCGACGTTACTTTAGAACACAATATTCGCGCTTATGTGCGCTGGAACGCCATGATGATGGTGTTAAGGGCGAATAAGCACACTAATGTCGGCGGGCATATTGCCAGTTTTGCTTCGGCGGCAACTTTGTATGATGTCGGATTTAACCATTTCTGGCGTGCGCCTTCGGATCAACATGACGGCGATTTGATTTATACTCAAGGTCACTTAACGCCGGGCGATTATGCCCGCGCGTTTTTGATGGGACGATTAACGCTGGAACAGATGGATAACTTCCGCCAGGAAGTGAACGGCAACGGCTTATCGTCTTATCCTCATCCCTGGTTGATGCCGGATTTCTGGCAATTCCCGACGGTTTCCATGGGGCTTGGGCCGATTATGGCTATTTATCAGGCTCGTTTTATGCGCTACCTACAGGATCGCGGTTTTGCCGACACTTCGAATCGTAAGGTTTGGAGTTTTCTGGGAGATGGTGAAACTGATGAACCCGAATCTTTGGGCGCCATCGGCATGGCCGGGCGTGAAAAGCTGGATAATCTGATTTTTGTTATCAACTGCAATCTGCAACGCCTGGATGGACCGGTGCGCGGTAACGGCAAGATCATTCAGGAACTGGAAAGCGAGTTTCGCGGCGCCGGTTGGAATGTGATCAAGCTGGTTTGGGGGCAGCGCTGGGATGCGTTGCTGGCTCGTGATAAAGACGGGCTGTTGGTGGCTCGGATGATGTCCTGCGTCGACGGCGATTACCAAACCTTTAAGGCCAAAGACGGCGCTTATGTGCGCGAACATTTCTTTAATACACCCGAACTGAAAGCGATGGTTGCCGATTGGTCCGATCGCGATATCTGGGAGCTTAACCGCGGCGGGCATGATGCGGTTAAAGTATTTGCCGCTTTCCATGCCGCAGTGCATCATCAAGGGCAACCTACCGTCATTCTGGCTAAAACCATCAAAGGATACGGCATGGGCGAATCAGGCGAAGCCCAAAATATCTCTCATCAACAGAAGAAAATGAGCGCCATTTCGTTAACCAACTTCCGGGATCGTTATGGCTTGCCGGTAACGGATGAGCAATTGCAAGACTTGCCTTACCTCAGCTTTCCGGAAGGCTCAAAAGAACAGGCCTATATGCAGCAGCGCCGCAGTGAGTTGGGCGGTCCTTTGCCCGCCAGAAGGGCAAAATCTTATGCTTTGGACGTTCCGGTATTGAGCGACTTCAAATCATTGCTCGAAGCCAGCGGCGAAGGCCGCGAAATTTCCACCACCATGGCTTTCGTGCGGCTGCTTAATATCCTGATCAAAGATAAAAACATCGGCAAACGCATTGTGCCGATCGTTCCCGACGAATCAAGAACCTTCGGCATGGAAGGCATGTTCCGGCAACTGGGCATCTGGTCTCAGGTTGGGCAGTTGTATACCCCGCAAGATGCCGATCAGCTGATGTTCTACAAAGAAGACAAGCACGGTCAGGTGTTGCAGGAAGGCATCAATGAGGCGGGCGGCTTGTGCGACTGGATCGCGGCGGGCACCTCGTATTCAACCCACAACGTGCCGATGATTCCGTTTTTTATTTACTACTCGATGTTCGGTTTCCAGCGGGTAGGCGATTTAATCTGGGCTGCTGCCGATCAACGCACCCGAGGCTTTTTAATGGGCGGCACCGCAGGCAGAACCACGCTGAACGGCGAAGGTCTGCAACATGAAGACGGACACAGCCACTTGATGTCGGCAACTGTTCCTAATTGTGTTTCCTACGATCCGACTTATGCCTATGAACTGGCCGTGATCATTCAGGACGGTTTGCGGCGCATGTATGTCGAACAGGAAGATGTTTTCTATTACATCACCGTGATGAACGAAAATTATGCGCATCCGGCAATGCCTAAAGGCGCGGAACTGGACATCCTGAAAGGTATGTACAGCTTCAAAAAAGGCGCAAACGCCGCGCCTGTTCCCGACAGTCCTGCGGCATACACTCCATCCCTGGAGATCGCCGCGCCTGTTCCCGACAGGCTTGCGGCATACACTCCATCCCTGGAGATAAAGAAAGCGCCTCGCGTGCAGTTATTGGGCTCGGGAACCATTTTCCGTGAAGTCGAAGCGGCGGCCGAGTTGCTGAGCAACGACTGGGGCGTGGAAGCCGATTTATGGAGCTGCACCAGCTTTACCGAGCTGGCCAGAAACGGTCAATTCTGCGAGCGCTGGAATCGTTTGCATCCGACCGAAACAGCCAAGCAATCCCATGTTGCACATTGTCTTGCCGATGCACAAGGCCCGGTGATTGCCGCCAGCGATTATACTCGCGCCTTCGCAGAACAGATCCGTGCTTATATTTCCGCTCCTTATACGGTATTGGGTACCGATGGTTTCGGCCGTTCCGATACGCGCGAAAATCTACGCCGGTTTTTTGAGGTAGATCGCTACCATGTCACGATTGCAGCGCTAAAAAGTCTGGCAGACTTAGGGCAGTTCGATGCAGCCAAAGTGGATGTGGCAATTGCCAAATACGGCGTTAATCCTGAAGCAGCAGCTCCCTGGCTAATCTAACGGAAGGAAAAAATACATGGCTTCTTTGATTGAAATTAAGGTTCCCGATGTCGGCAATGTCGCAGATATCGATGTAGTAGACGTATTGGTTAAACCGGGCGACGAGGTAAAGCTGGAGCAAACTCTGGCTGTACTTGAGACCGACAAGGCGAGCATGGATCTACCGGCCAGTGCGGCGGGCAAGGTACAGGAGGTATTTATCAAACCCGGCGATAAAGTCTCTGAAGGAACGCTGATTGCGACGGTATTGCCGGGCGCTGAAGAGGGTGGGGCAGCGAAGCAGGAAGAAGCACCGGCACAGCAAACTCCGGTACAGCAAACTCCGGTACAGCAAGAAGTTGCGACTGCACCGGTGGAAAAAGCTCCTGAACCGGCCAGTCAACCCCCAGCTACTCAACCGGCCGTTGCTGCGCCTGCACCATTGCCGGCAACTTCAACTACTAGCGAACCCGGCAGAGCGGCTCATGCCACGCCGGCTGTCCGGCTGTTTGCCCGCGAACTGGGCGTTGATATACATAAAATAACAAACGGCAGCGGCCGCAAGGGACGTATCTTAAGAGACGACGTGAAAAACTTCGTCAAAAAAGTCATGACTGAAGGCGTCCCTCAAAGCGGCGCCGGAATCCCGGCAATGCCGAGCGTCGATTTTTCCCAATTCGGTGAAATAGAAGAGCAAAAACTCAGCAAAATAAAAAGGCTGACCGGGCAAAACTTGAGCCGAGTGTGGCTGAATCTGCCGATGGTCACTTATCATGACGAAGTTGATATTACTGAAATGGAAGCGTTCCGTAATGCACTGAATGCCGAAAAATCCAAAGATGATGTCAAAATCACCGGTCTGATGTTTATCATCAAGGCGCTGACAGCGGCCATGGAGCAGTACCCGCAATTTAACGCGTCATTGTCCGCCGATGGCGAAAAACTGATATTAAAGAAATATCTTAATATCGGTATCGCGGTCGATACGCCCAATGGTTTAGTGGTGCCGGTGCTGCGCAATGTTAAGCACAAAGGCATCAACGAATTATCTGCCGAACTGGCTGAAATAAGTAACAGAGCCCGTCTGGGCAAGTTAATGCCTGCTGAAATGCAAGGCGGATGCCTCACTATTTCCAGTCTCGGCGGTATCGGCGGCACGGCGTTTACGCCTATCGTCAACGCTCCGGAAGTGGCTATCCTTGGCGTTACCCGAGCCAAAATGCAGCCGGTATGGGATGGCAAGGAGTTTGTGCCGCGGCTGATGTTGCCGCTCGATTTGACCTACGATCACCGGGTCATTGACGGTGCCGAGGGTGCCCGGTTCATGGCCGCCATTAAACAGTATTTGGGCGATATTCGCCGCTTGTTACTTTAATCAGGAGCATAATATGGATGCTAATCCAGCGATTAACGAGTCTGTGACACACGCAGAAGTTCTGGTATTGGGCGGCGGCCCCGGCGGATATACTGCGGCGTTTCGCGCTGCCGATTTGGGCAAGCAAGTGGTATTGATTGAGCGCTATCCTGCTCTCGGCGGGGTGTGCCTTAATGTCGGCTGCATTCCGTCCAAGGCTCTGCTGCATGTCGCACAACTTATTCATGAAGTCGATGAGTTCGAACAACACGGCCTCAATTACGGCAAGCCGTCTTTTGATCTGGATAAAATCCGCGCCTGGAAAGAAAGTGTAACTAATACGCTGGTTGATGGGCTTGCCCGTTTGGTAAAACAGCGCAAAATAACCTTAATTCAGGGTGCGGGCCGATTCACTTCGGACCATATGGTCGAGGTGACCACTGCAACGGGCACCCAAAACGTCAGCTTTGACCAAGCGATTATTGCCGCCGGATCGCATGCTACCGAAATCCCGGTGTTTCCAAATGATGATCCGCGTTTATGGGATTCGACAGATGCGCTGGCATTAAAAGAAATTCCTAAAAAACTGCTGATCGTCGGTGGCGGCATCATCGGTTTGGAAATGGCGACGGTCTATCATGCGCTCGGCTCAGAAATCAGCGTAGTCGAGTTGATGGATCAAATTATTCCCGGCTGCGATAACGATTTGGTGACTCCGTTGTTTCGGCGCATCAAAAAGCAATACAAAAATATCTGGTTGCAAACGAAAGTGACTTCAATCGAAGAAGACCAGGAGGGCCTGAAAGTTTCCTTTGACCGCGCCGGCTCCCAGCCGGCTGACGGCATACACGCCATCCCTGGCGATAAAGGTAAAGGCGCGCCGGAATCAGAGTTATTCGATGCAGTCCTGGTTGCCGTAGGGCGTAAGCCTAACGGCAAGTTGATCGGCGCCGATCTGGCAGGCGTTAATGTCGATGAACTTGGTTTTATTGCGGTCGATAAGCAGCAGCGCACCAATGTGCCGCATATCTTTGCTATTGGCGATATAGCCGGAAACCCTATGCTGGCGCACAAAGCTTCCCATGAAGGCAAAGTCGCCGCCGAAGTTGCATCAGGTTTAAAAGCGGGCTTTGACGCTTTAACCATTCCGGCTGTTGCCTATACCGATCCGGAAGTAGCCTGGATGGGTCTGACTGAGAACCAGGCTAAACAGCAAGGCGTAGAGTATGACAAAGCCTCTTTCCCTTGGGCGGCCAGCGGACGCTCATTAAGTCTGGGACGCAAGGAAGGTTTGACCAAAATACTCTGTGAAAAGGAAACCGGCAGGATTCTTGGTGCCGGCATGGTAGGTTCCAATGCCGGAGAATTGATTGCCGAAGCAGTACTGGCTCTGGAAATGGGCGCCGATGCCGAAGATATCGGTTTGACTGTTCACCCGCATCCTAGTTTATCGGAGACCTTCGCCTTCGCAGCTGAGATGATCACCGGATCAATCACTGACCTTTACATTAAAAAATAAGGCTTAAATTATTAATCTCAGTTCTTACCTGCATTCATGTAGGTAAGATCGTGTTTTAAATATCGAATATATAGACGGATTAAAGGTCGAGCTAAGGCTTAATTTCAGCGGTCTTTAAATTAAATAATTTCTTATTGATTTTAGAACCTGTGTAGAATATTTATCGAATTTGTATTCCTGATTAATTCTGAAAAAGCATTGCCTTTGCTACTGAAGTTAAGAACACTGTATTTTAATATGGCTCCTTATTTATATGGCTGTAAGTAAAGGGCGTGAGCAGAAGTTAGTTTACAGTGCGAGTCTCATAAATTTTTTGATCTTCAATCCAACATTATTTTTCTCAGTCCAGCGGAATAACCGAGCACCTAAATGAAAACCAAGATAGTTACTATCATTGCCCTTGCTTTACTTGTCTTCCTTAATTTCAGTATTTGGAGTTATGTGAACAACCCTTTGCAATTGCAACCTTGGACCAAAACCACGATGGGCGTCACTTTCGACCCCATGAGAAAGCAGGACACGCAAACCAGCAATACTTTTCCCAGCGAAGCCGATATTGACCATGACTTGAGCTTGCTTGAGAATAAGGTTCACGCTGTTCGTACCTACAGTGTGCTTAAAGGGCTGGATAAAATCCCCGAGCTGGCTGCCAAGCACAATTTGAATACGACTGTAGGCGCCTGGATTGACGGCAATCTTGAAAAGAACCGGCAAGAAATAGAGACTTTAATCAATGTCAGCAAGCAGAATAATCCCAACATCGTCCGTGTTATGGTCGGTAACGAGGTTTTGCTCCGTGATGATATTCCTGCGGAACAGTTGATCGAATATATCCGCGAAGTCAAACGAAACACATGGCGGCCGGTCAGTACATCTGAAACGTGGGATATCTGGATTAAACATCCTGAATTAGTTGCCGAAGTCGATTTTATCGCCGTTCATATTCTGCCTTACTGGGAAGGCATTGCTGCGGAAGATGCGGTTGACTATGTTTTCGACCGTTATCATGCCGTGCAAGAAGCTTATCCTAACAAACCTATCGTTATTACCGAGGTCGGCTGGCCTTCGGATGGTCAACCTTTTAAACATGCGACGGCCTCGATATCCAATCAGGCAAAGTTCCTGCGCGAATTTCTTAACCGTGCCGATGCTGAAAAAGTCACGTACTATATCGTAGAGGCGTTTGACCAGCCTTGGAAAATGTCTTTGGAAGGCTCGGCAGGCGCCTATTGGGGCATTTTTAATGCGGACAGGCAACCCAAATATCCGATGGACAGCGATGTTATTACCATGCCCAACTGGGAGAATTGGGCTGTCGGCGCGGCTATTTTCAGTGTTGTGTTAATGGCTTTGTTTTTATTTACCCGCAGCAGTATGAAATTGCCGGGATTGTTGTTTTTCGGCCTGATTGCGAACCTTGCAGCATCAACGATTTTCTGGTCCGCGTCGATAGGCGCCCAGCAATACCAAACCAAAATTACCATGGTGTTTTGGGGCATCCTGATATTGATGCAGGTTTTGGCGGCAGTCATTTTGTTGATCGAAAGTCTGGAAATAGCTGAAGTTATCTGGCACAGAAAAACGGCCAGGACTTTCCAGCCGCTGACGCCATCCCCGGACTTTAAATATCCGAAAGTCTCTCTGCATTTGCCGATCCATAATGAGCCGCCCGAAATGGTGCGGATGACGCTGGAAGCTCTGGATAAAGTCGATTATCCCAATCTGGAAGTGCTGGTGATGGACAACAACACCAAAGATCCTGCGGTTTGGGAGCCGGTGAAAGCCGACTGTGAACGGTTAGGGCCAAAGTTCAGGTTCTTCCATTTGGAAAACTGGCCGGGCTTTAAAGCGGGTGCGATCAATCATGCACTGGATCAAACGGCTCCTGATGCCGAGATTATCGCTGTTATCGATAGTGATTACATCCTGTCGCCTGATTGGCTGAACTGCATGGTGCCTTATTTTGATAATGAGAATGTCGGTTTTATACAATCGCCTCAGGATTATCGCGACCGTGATCAAAGCACCTTTAAATCATTCTGTTACTGGGAATATGCCGGCTTTTTCAATATCGGCATGGTGCAACGGAATGAATACAACGCCATTATCCAGCATGGCACGATGACTATGATCAGGAAGTCCGCTTTGCTGGAAGTGGGCAAATGGTCTGAATGGTGTATCTGTGAAGACAGCGAGTTAGGCTTGCGCCTGTACGAAGCAGGCTATGATTCGGTTTACGTCAAAGATTCGTTTGGTAAAGGCGTTATGCCAGACACCATGTCCGGCTATATGACTCAGCGCTATCGTTGGGTTTATGGCGCGATGCAGATTATCAAGGCGCATTGGCGTAACTTTTTGCCTTCTAAAAACCCTAAACTGACGCCCGCCCAGAAGTATTATTTTATTGCCGGATGGTTGCCGTGGATGTCAGATGCGTTGGCATTGATATTTACTTGCACCAGCTTGGCGTTGACCGCCCTGATTCTGTACGATCCTTTACACAGCGAGCTACCGGCCAATGCCTTTTTGCTACCGACGGTGGGTATCTTCAGCTTTAAAATTATCCGGGGCTTATGGTTGTACCAAGCGCGTGTTCCGTGCTCTATCTGGCAATCACTAGGTGCAGCGCTGTCAGGATTGGCGTTAACGCACACCGTAGCCAAAGGTACGCTGCAAGGTCTGTTTACATCGGGTAAACCGTTTATGCGGACTCCCAAGTTTGAACAACACGGCGCGTTATTAGCCGCCTTATTCACCATACGTCAGGAATTGTTTTTGCTGACATTGTTGAGTGTGGCGATTGGCATGATGGCTTCGCTGGAGCATTTTGATAATTTTAGCGGCAGACTGTGGATAGCTATTCTTTCAGTGCAGGCAGTTCCTTATGTTGCGGCCTTGTTGACGGCATTGATCAGCATTGCGCCGGATTATAAGTCCTATTCTGAAGTAGCTGCCGAAGAAACAGTTGTTAAACCAGCGTCTAAAAAGAAAAAAGCTTAATTTGTAACAATATCGATAAATCTTACCTGCATTCATGCAGCCAATACAGGTAAGGGCGCCAAACAGGGGCGAAGCGTCAGCACGTAAGCGTTTAAGGCGAAGCTTTCGCTCCTGTCATTTCTATCCAATTTCTATAAAAAACAGATTAGTCTTGCTGAAGAGTAGGGCTGGTAAGTTTTTACAGGACCTGCTATTCATGCCCGCATGTTTTTTATCTAGCTTAAACAACTCTCATCATTATGTAATGGATTGTTGATTCGTGTGCTGATCGGATTGGCCTGCATGCCAGCATAGGCGTCGGCGGCTAAGAAATCAGCGATTTCGACAATTGCGGTTTTCTTGTCCAGCCAGTGGTTGTAATCCTCGGGCGCAATAATAACCGGCATTCTGTCATGAATAAATGCCATTGTATTATTGGCATCGGTGGTAATGATGGCGCATGAATACACTGTTTCTTCGTCATTTTTCCAATGTTCCCAAATACCTCCAAAAGCGAACAATGAATTATCCGGTTTGTGAATATGGTAGGGTTGTTTGCCGGTTTTGGTGGTCTGCCACTCATAAAAACCGGTAGCTGGAATCAGACAACGCCTTTGTTGGTAAGCTTTTTTAAAGGACGGCTTTTCAGTCAGGGTTTCCGCTCTGGCATTGATTAAGTGATTGGCAATGGCGCGGTCTTTCGCCCATGATGGAATTAATCCCCAGTGCAGATTTACGGCCTTGTTGCTGCCGTCTTCCAGTTGCACGATAGCCAGGATTTTTTGTCCCGGCGGAATATTGTAGTCAGGATTTTGTGCAGGTAAACTCAGTAATCCGAAATGATCCATAATCTGTTGTTCGGTTGCGGTCAAATTATAACGCCCACACATATATGCACCTCGAACTGATAAGACTGGAAAAAATTTTTGCTCCTTCGATTCTAACAAAGATTGACGATCCCTTGCTTGCGCAATATCAAATCGAACTGTGGATGAAACGGGACGACTTGCTGCATCCTATTATTTCCGGCAATAAATGGCGAAAACTTAAATATATAATCGATCATGCCCTATCTTTAGGGGCGGATACTCTAATCAGCATGGGAGGCGCTTATTCCAACCATTTGCATGCTCTGGCTTATGCAGGTAAGGTGCTAGGATTAAAGACTATTGGTCTTGTTCGTGGCGAGCAACCGGAAACATTGACTCCGACTTTGCAGGATATGAAAAATTGGGGGATGGAGCTGGAATTTGTATCTCGCTCTGATTACAGGCTGCTTCGGCAATACAAAGAATGGCAGGCGCCGCATCAGTTCCCGGCTGATTTGCGGCATGCACACCGTCCCTGGCGATCGCCGCGGCAATACTGGATTCCGGAAGGCGGCGCACAGACATTGGCATTGAAAGGCGTGGCCGAGCTGGTTGACGAAATAGAAATCCAGTACGACACACTTTGTATCCCTTGTGGAACCGGGACGACTTTAGCGGGTATTATTGAAGCGGTTCCGCAGCAAGTATCAGTGCTGGGATTTGCTGCATTTAAAAATGCCGGTTACATAACGGCGGAAGTTGACGCCCTATTGTCACAATCTCGTAAAGACTGGCAGATAAACTTGGATTATCATTTTGGCGGTTTTGCCAAAACTAACGCGGAATTAAGCGCATTTATTGAAGACTTTGAAGTAAAAACTACAATTCCTCTTGATCCGGTTTATACCGGAAAAATGATGTACGCTATCTACGATTTAATTCAAAAGCATTATTTCAAGCCCGGGCAGCGTATTATTGCAGTTCATACCGGAGGCTTGCAGGGAAAAAGAGGCTTTGGTTGATGAACACACAAACATAATACCAATTGATTTTGAATCTGAGCACAACATGGACATAAACCAAACAGAAGAAATAATTGATCTTCAAAAACCGGAACTTTATATCAATCGCGAGTTGAGTCTGCTGGAGTTCAACAAGCGGGTTCTGGCGCAGGCAAAAAATGAAAGAGTGCCGTTGCTTGAGCGTCTGAATTATTTGTGCATCTCCTGCTCCAACCTTGATGAGTTTTTCGAGGTTCGTGTGGCCAGTGTGATTCAAATGGCGGTCATCGATCCAAAAGCCGTGGGCCCGGATGGGTTAACGCCTAATGAACAGCTGGAGTTGATCTCAGTCCATGCGCATCAATTGGTTGAGGAACAATATAAAGTTCTTAACGATATTTTGATTCCGAAACTGGCCACTGAGAATATCCATTTCATTCGCCGCAAGGAGTGGACCGAGGCGCAGCATAAATGGTTGGAAGCTTATTTTAACAATGAACTGTTGCCGATTTTAACGCCGGTAGGGCTGGATTCTGCGCATCCCTTTCCACGCATACTGAATAAGAGTTTAAATTTTATTATTTCGTTGACCGGAAAGGACGCTTTCGGCAGAAATAGCGGTCGGGCCATTTTGCAAGCGCCCAGAGCGCTGCCGCGCATTATTCAGTTGCCTGCCGAGGAAACGGGCAGCGGTCCGTCCGATTTTGTTTTCTTATCATCGATCATTCATGCATTTGTAGATCAGTTGTTTAATGGCATGAATGTTAAAGGCTGTTATCAATTCAGGGTCACCCGGAACAGTGACTTTTTCGTCGACGACGATGCCATTGATGATTTATTGCTTGCCGTGGAGGGCGAGCTGGCCATGCGTAATTACGGTGATGAGGTCCGTTTGGAAATTGACGCCAATTGCCCTGATGAAACCGTTGCGTTTTTGCTGGGCCGTTTTGAAATGACCCGTGACCGTTTATTTTTAGTTAACGGACCGGTCAATCTTAACAGGATTCAGGAAATTAATGATCTGATCGGCCGGCCGGACCTTAAATTCCCTTCTTTTAAACCCGTTGTTCCGCAACAATTGGAGCGCAGTAAAGACATTTTTGCAGCGATTAAGCGCCACGATATTTTGCTGCATCATCCGTTTGAGTCTTTTTCTCCAGTCGTTGAGTTTATTCGTCAGGCGGCAATTTCTCCGGAAGTGTTGGCTATCAAGCAAACGCTTTATCGTACCGGGGCCGATTCGCCAATTGTCGCTGCCTTAATCAAGGCGGCTAAAACCGGCAAGGTGGTGACGGTGGTTATCGAATTGAGAGCTCGATTTGATGAAAAAGCCAATATCGATTTGGCCGCCAAACTACAAGAAGCCGCCGTTCATGTAGTTTATGGTGTGGTAGGTTATAAAACGCATGCCAAAATGTGTTTGGTTTTGAGAAGGGAAGGGAAAGAATTACGTAATTACGTGCATTTGGGTACCGGAAACTATCATCCGAAAACGGCGCAGCTTTATACCGATTATGGCCTTTTTTCCTGCGATAAAGAATTGGGCGAAGATGTGCGGAGAGTATTTGCCCAGCTGACCAGTTTGGGCAAGGTAACCAAGTTGAATAAGTTGCTGCAATCGCCGTTCACCTTGCATAGCGGTTTGATGGAAAAAATTGAACGGGAAATACGCCATGCCAAAAGCGGCAAACGGGCAAAAATAATCATTCAGGTGAATGCCGTTGTGGAAGAGCAATCTATCCAGGCTCTTTATCGCGCATCACAGGCCGGGGTTGAAGTTAAAATGATTGTCAGGGGCGTGTGCTGTCTAAAGCCCGGCGTTCCAGGCGTATCTGAAAATATAGAGGTGCGCTCCATTATCGGTCGATTTCTTGAGCATGCGCGGGTGTATGCGTTTGAGAATGGCGGTGACAGGGAAGTTTATGCGTCCAGTGCGGACTTAATGAATCGTAATATGTTTCGGCGTGTTGAAATTTGTTTTCCGATTGAAAACAAAAAATTGCAAAGCCGGATTTTGCAGGATCTGAATCTGTATTTAAAAGATAATACTCAAGCTTGGCTCTTGCAGTCGGACGGCACTTATCAACGGTTACGAAAGACCGAGGCTGAAGAACCGATTCAAGCCCAGACTGTGCTTATGCACGAATTGCAAGGACTATGATGATACGGGAAATTGCCCAGCTAGGGGCCAAGGTCCTTAGACAAAAAGCCGAAGCCGTTGCGGATGTGCATGATGCTGAAATTCGGCAAATAATCGAAGCGATGCAAAGTACCTTGGCATCGACTTCTGGCGTTGGCATCGCTGCTCCCCAGATCAGCGAGTCAAAACAGATTATCATCATTGCATCGCGGCCTACGCCTCGTTATCCATCGGCACCATTGATGGAGCCGACAGTGATGATTAATCCTTGTTTCGAGGCGTTGTCGGAAACTCAGGAAAAGGGTTGGGAAGGTTGTTTAAGCATTCCGGGAATACGCGCCTTGGTGCCAAGATATCAGGAAATAATGGTTCGTTACACCGATCAACAGGGGGGCTTAGTGCAGTCAAAGTTAAGCGGGTTTGTAGCAAGAATCTTTCAACATGAAATCGATCATCTCATAGGCAAAACTTATCTGGACAGGGTTGAGAATAATGCGGATATTTTCTCGGAAAGTGAGTATGTTAAATTGATGGACAGTTTGTGTTAAGCGTTAATGCATTTATGATGTAAGAGTTTTAGCTGAATGGCGATAATTTGCATGATAAGTAACAACGCCTATTGTTTCAAACACTTGTGCGCTTTATTCTACAATGACTCGTGAATAGCGAAGTTCTTTTAGGGTAAGCGATGTTTAATGTGTTGTCGTTTCATACACACATCTGTTGTTAAAAACGCGCTTATGTTATGATTGGCGGTTTTAACTACCTGGATTATTATAAATGGCAAAAGAAGATCAAATTGAAATGGAAGGGAAGGTAATTGATACGCTTCCTAATACTATGTTTCGCGTCGAACTGGAAAATGGTCATATTGTGACTGCACATATCTCGGGAAAAATGCGTAAGCATTACATCCGCATTCTTACCGGCGACAGTGTCAAAGTTGAAATGACTCCTTACGATTTAACCAAAGGTCGTATCACATTCCGTATGCGTTAATCCTGTATCAACAGGATTAACGCAAGTTCCTTGAATAGCCGGTACGGCTCTGGTCGCCGTATTAAAAGTTGGCTTCGGGAACACTCGATGCCGCACTTTCGATAGCGAAGTTCAGCTCATTATCCTTCACGTAAATCCGTACATGCCCGCCGTGCGCCAATTCGCCAAACAGTAAGTCATTAGCCAGAGGCTTTTTGATTTTCTCTTGAATGAGTCTCGCCATTGGCCTGGCTCCCATTTTGGGGTCGCAGCCGTTTTCAGCCAGCCATAACCGGGCATCGGCATCCAATGCCAGTGTTACGTGTTTGTCTGCCAGCAAGGCTTCCAATTCAAAGATGAATTTATCAACCACGTGTCCGACAATGGCAATATCCAACGGTTTGAATTGAATGATGGCGTCCAGACGGTTACGAAATTCGGGTGAAAAACCTTTTTCGATAACTTTTAAGCTGTCGGTGGCATGATCCTGATAAGTAAAGCCAATAGAGGCGCGACTGCCTTCTTCCGCTCCCGCATTAGTAGTCATCACCAAAATGATGTTACGAAAGTCCGCCTTGCGGCCATTATTGTCAGTCAATGTGCCGTGATCCATCACCTGTAATAATAGGTTAAATACATCAGGGTGGGCTTTTTCCAACTCGTCCAGCAGCAATACCGCGTGAGGATGCTTGTTGACCTGTTCGGTTAACAAACCGCCTTGATCAAAGCCCACATAACCCGGAGGCGCACCAATCAGCCTGGAAACGGTATGCCGTTCCATATATTCCGACATGTCAAAGCGAATCAATTCCACGCCCAGTACCTTAGCCAGTTGCCGTGTTACTTCGGTTTTGCCTACACCGGTAGGACCGGCAAAAAGGAATGAACCGATAGTCTTTTGTGTATCTCTAAGGCCGGCACGAGATAATTTTATGGCCGATGCCAGCGCCGAAATTGCTTCGTCTTGTCCAAAGACCAGCATTTTCAGGTTCTTTTCCAGGTTGGCCAGTTTATCAATGTCATTGGTAGATACCGATTTGGCAGGCACCCTGGCTATTTTGGAGACGATGTCTTCTATCTCGGCGACATCGATAAGCTGTTTACGATCAGCTTCAGCCGTCATGCGTTGTTTCGCGCCTGCTTCATCGATAACGTCAATGGCTTTATCGGGCAAATGCCGGTCGGTAATATAACGATCCGATAATTCTGCCGCCACACTCAATGCCTCGGCAGAATATTTAACGTCATGGTGTTCTTCAAAGCGCGATTTAAGGCCTTTCAGTATCAGGATAGTATCTTCAACGGAAGGCTCAAGGACATCCACTTTTTGGAACCTTCGCGCCAAAGCATGATCTTTTTCAAAAACGCCGCGATATTCCTGATAAGTGGTGGAGCCTATGCAACGCAACTGGCCGGAAGCCAGTGCCGGCTTAATCAAATTGGACGCATCCATCACGCCGCCGGACGCTGAGCCGGCACCGATAATGGTGTGTATTTCATCGATAAACAGAATCGAGTCCGGTTCCTTATTAAGCTGAGTTAACAGTGCTTTAAGCCGCTTTTCAAAGTCGCCGCGGTACTTGGTGCCAGCGACCAGAGCACCCAAGTCCAGCGAATAAATTACGCTGTTCATCAGAACGTCCGGAACTTGCTCTTCAACAATCCGTTTCGCCAAGCCCTCTGCAATAGCCGTTTTACCAACGCCCGCTTCACCGACCAGCAAAGGATTGTTTTTGCGACGACGGCATAGCGTTTGAATAGTACGCTCAAGCTCTTGTTCCCGGCCGATTAACGGGTCAATCCGGCCTTTTAGGGCTTCTTCATTGAGATTGGTCGTATATTTATCCAATGGACTGCCTGTAGCTTCGGCATCAGGATTGCTTGATTCCGGTGCCCGGCTATTTTGCGAATCGTTTTCAGGATCTATTTTTGAAATGCCGTGGGCCAGATAATTGACCACATCCAGTCTGGAAATATCTTGTTTATTTAACAAATAAACCGCGTGGGAATCCTGTTCGCTGAACAAGGCCACAAATAAATTGGCGCCGGAAACTTCTTTTTTGTCAGACGCCTGCACATGAAAAACAGCGCGTTGAAGCACTCGCTGAAAACCTAATGTAGGTTGGGTTTCTCGTTGGATACCCACCGGAATCAGCGATGTGGTTTCATCAATAAACTGCGTCAACTGGCCGCGTAGTGCCTTAATATCACAACCGCACGCTATCAAAATTGGTTGCGCAGAAGCATTTTCGAGCAATGCCAGCAGCAAATGCTCAACCGTGATAAATTCATGCCTTTTATCATGCGCATTCTTAAAGGCATTATTTAACGTAATTTCAAGTTCTTTACTTAACATAAGCTCTCCAACCTAAACTTCTTCCATTGAGCACATCAACGGATGGTGGTGCTCTCGTGAATAGTCATTAACTATATATACTTTGGTTTCAGCAACATCTTTAGAGTACATTCCGCATACACCAACACCTTGCGTATGTACTTGCAGCATCACCTGTGTCGCCTTCTCTTCAGACATGGCAAAAAAATCCATCAAAATCTCAATTACAAAATCCATGGGCGTAAAATCATCATTTAACAAGATCACCTTATATAAAGGCGGTCTCTTCAGTTTGGGCTTGGCTTCCTGAGTAGCCAAACCGCCATCTCTATCTTTGTATGGATCAAAATCGGACATAATTGCAACAATAAAATATTTAAGTCTCTAACATAGTGCCAATCTTTGTGAATTTCAACTCTTATATTTATATCAAAACAAACAAGATCAACACGTGCCTAGCGTCTTCCTTTCTGTAGCTTTTTTTACCAGCATAATATCTCTAAATCTAGTAAAATATTAAGTTTATATAGTTGGAATTTGTTAATGGTTTGGAAACCACACGTTACAGTTGCCGCAGTTATTGAACAGGATCAACGGTTCTTAATAGTAGAAGAAGAAACCTGCAATGGGCTTCAATTCAATCAGCCGGCCGGGCATCTTGAAGAAGGCGAGGACCTGGTTGCTGCAATTAAGCGTGAAGTCTTGGAAGAAACCGCTTGGCAGTTTGAGCCTGAGCATATTGTTTCCATTCAGCTTTGGCGAAGAAATCCTGATTTTCCGAGCTTCGTCAGAGTCTGCTTTTCCGGCCGCTGTCATTCGCACAACCCAACCCAACAATTGGATGAGGGTATCATCGCCGCGCATTGGTTAACGCGCGACGAAATTGAAGCGGAGCGGCATCGTTTGCGTAGTCCATTGGTGCTCATTAGCGTAGACGAATATCTCAGCGGGCAACGCTACCCGTTATCCTTGCTTAAATCATTTATCGATCTTGACCATGAGTAAAAAAGTAATCGTCGGCATGTCCGGCGGCGTCGATTCTTCCGTAACCGCTTTGCTGCTTTTGGAGCAAGGCCATGAAGTTACCGGTTTGTTTATGAAAAACTGGGAAGAAGATGACGGTACCGAGTACTGTACCGCGATGGAAGACCTTGCCGACGCCCAGCAAGTTTGCGATAAATTGGGCATCGAATTAAAAACCGTGAATTTTGCCAGCGAATACTGGGATGAGGTGTTTGAAGTCTTCCTGTCTGAATTTAAAGCCGGTCGCACTCCCAATCCCGATATCCTGTGCAACAAGCACGTCAAATTCAAAGCTTTCCTGAATTATGCGATTGATGATTTGGGCGCGGAATATATCGCTACAGGGCATTATGCGCGAGTGGCTTCATTCCCAAGCCAGAGCTATGGGAACGAGGACGAGTTCTTTTTGTTAAAAGGTCTGGACCCGAACAAAGAGCAAAGTTATTTTCTTTATACCTTGGGACAAAAACAGTTATCGCGCACCTTGTTTCCGATCGGCCATTTGCATAAGCCCGAAATCAGGGCCATGGCGGATAAAGCCGGGTTCGCCAACAGCCGCAAGAAAGACAGCACCGGCATCTGCTTTATCGGCGAGCGTAAGTTCACCGAATTTCTGCAACGCTATCTGCCAACCCAGCCCGGCGAAATGCGCACGCCTGAAGGGCAGTATATCGGTAAGCACCATGGCCTGATGTACTACACGCTGGGCCAACGCCAAGGTTTGGGCATAGGCGGCGTTAAAAATGCGCCGGATGAGCCGTGGTATGTGCTGGAAAAAGATCTGGAAAATAATATCCTGATCGTCGGGCAAGGTCACGATCATCCATTGATGTTGCACAATATGCTGGAGGCCAGCCAGCTTGATTGGTGCAGCAACCGGCCATTAACGGAACCCACACGTTGCACAGCTAAAACCCGCTATCGGCAAGCCGATCAAGCCTGTTATTTGGAGCCAATAGGCAACGACAGATGCAAAGCGGTTTTTGACCAGCCGCAAAGAGCCATTACGCCCGGACAATCCGTCGTTTTTTACGACGGCGAGATCTGTCTGGGCGGCGGAATTATTGAATCCAAAGCTTTAGTTCCTGCTTAAGTAAAGCTAACGAATATCAACACATTAAATCACTCGGACAAACCCATGACTAATTTCGCCCTCACCGCTATTTCTCCTATCGATGGCCGCTATGCCGACAAGGTGACTGCCTTGCGGCCAATTTTCAGTGAATACGGCCTGATCCGTTTTCGCGTGCTCGTTGAAGTGCGCTGGCTGCAAGCCTTGGCGAATCACCCTCTGATTGCCGAAGTCAGCCCGTTCAGCGACACCGCGACACAACTGTTAAACGATATCGTCAGCAATTTTTCAGAGGCCGATGCGCAACGCGTCAAAGACATCGAGAAAACCACCAATCACGATGTCAAAGCCGTTGAGTACTTGCTGAAAGAGAAAATTTCCGGCTGCGCCGAGCTGGAAAAAGTCAGCGAATTTATCCATTTTGCCTGCACCTCAGAAGATATTAATAATCTGTCGTATGCGTTAATGCTTAAAGAAGGCCGGGAAGTGATCCTTGCGCAAATCAATGATTGCATCTCGGCGATTAAAAGCATTGCCGTGGAAAACGCCGACCAACCCATGTTGTCGCGTACCCACGGACAATCGGCTACGCCAACCACTACCGGCAAAGAGTTTGCCAACGTCGCGGCACGCATGTTGCGCCAGCAAGAGCAACTGCAAGCCGTAGCCCTGTTAGGAAAAATCAACGGCGCAGTCGGTAATTATAATGCCCATTGTGTAGCTTACCCGGATGTGGATTGGGCCGAATTTAGCCAAAACTTCGTTGAGTCTTTAGGGTTGCAATTTAATCCCTACACTATCCAGATTGAACCGCACGATTATATAGCCGAGTATTTTCACGCTCTGTCCCGTTTCAATACCATTTTGCTGGATTTCGACCGCGACATCTGGGGCTATATCTCCTTGGGATACTTCAAACAAAAAACTATCGCCGGTGAAGTCGGTTCCTCGACCATGCCGCATAAAGTCAACCCGATTGATTTTGAAAACTCGGAAGGCAATCTAGGCTTGGCCAATGCCATCTTCGGCTTTTTAGCCGAAAAACTGCCGGTATCGCGTTGGCAGCGGGATTTAACCGATTCAACCGTATTGAGAAATATCGGCGTCGGTATTGCTCATACGAGTATCGCCATTCAGGCCAGTTTGAAAGGCATTTCCAAACTACAGATTAACGTTGAAGCGATTGAGGCTGATCTCAACGCCAATTGGGAAGTTTTGGCAGAGCCGATCCAAACCGTGATGCGTCGTTACGGTATTGAAAAACCGTATGAAAAATTGAAGGAACTGACCCGCGGCCAGCGCATTACTCCTGAACAAATGCAGGCGTTTATTGAAAAGCTGGAAATTCCGGCAGAAGCCAAGGCAATGCTGCTGGAACTGACGCCACGCAATTACATCGGTTACGCTGAAAAACTGGCTAAGGAAATTTAGGATACACTTGGATTCATCACTATGAGCAGCTTAGAAGCTCGGTCATAGTGATGTTGTCCAATTCAATTATTAGTCTCTTCGTCGCGGTTTGATGTTTTTTGCCGTAGAGAATTTCTAAAAGTTTTCCGCGACTATAAAAATATTCACCAGTCTCGAACAATAAGACTTATGGCGCATTTGTCGTAATTTTTTCCTCACCGCCGTGTGCGCCTCAAGCTTTTTCAATTCCCATTTTAAAGTTTTCCCCAAAGGCACCTCTGTTTCTCCATTGATACAACTGGACTGGTGCTGAAGCCAAAGAAAGTTTGGAATTTGAATGCCGTATTTGTTGATATTCAGACTATTCTTTAATGCATTTGACTACGTTAATTTGATGCGTATTGCAAAATAAATTGCATGGGGTAAAAATACAACTGCGAGTTCATGGCGGTTTTTAAAAAGAAAAATAAACAAACATTAATTGAGGAGAGGATTATGAAAAAATTAGCGTCCGTATGCGCAGGGTTACTACTTCTTTTAAGTACTGCTGTGTTTGCTGAAGAAGATGCCGCTTCAGCCTTGGAGCATGCCAAATCGGCAGTTGCTCACGGTAAAGCCGGGCATACAGCGCAGTTAGTCGAGCACGCAAAGGCGGCATTGGACGACGCATTGTCGGCCTCCATAAACGCCAAAGGTGTGGAAAAAAACCATTTAGAATCCGGCGCTAAAGAGCTGCAAGAAGCCATCGATCACGGCACACAGGGTCACGTAGGCAGAGCTACTTCACATGCTGAAGCAGCGGTATGGCATCTTAAGGCCGGCAACAAATCTGACGATAACAATAAGCCCGACAAGAAATAGTACCCAATTCGGTTCCGGTCAAAGGGGCGGATAATCCTTCCCCTTTTCTTTAAGCAATTGATTGCATAGCATCGGCAATCAATTGTGTTAAACAGGATGAAATTCATCAACGGGTACAGGCTCTTAACCGCCTTAACGAGGATTTCTGGTATTGGTTCCAGACTGATTGATATACTCGTTGCACATCACTATGCGGCAGTTGGACGGTAGAGAAGCGATTTTGCTCTGAGCCAAAACCAAGTTTTCTAGCGCAAGAGGTAGCTCTATGCAAAAGAACCTATTACGGTTGTATCCCGAGTCCCCTGAAAAAGTCCCCGTTAAAGGCCTGTACCTTGCACACCAATTGCATAAACTGGGTACGACCGAATTCCCGTTTGTGTATGCCAACTTCCTGTCGAGCCTGGACGGGCGAATTGCCGTCGAGGATACTGCGCAAGGCACGACTCACATTCCCAAACATATAACAACTGCTTCCGATTTTAGTCTGTTCATGGAATTGCATGCGCAGGCGGACTGCATTATCACTCATGGCGGCTATATGCGGGCATTGGCCGAGGGACGCTTGGGCAATATATTGCAGGTCAAGGACAAAGACTTTGCCGAATGGCGCCGCAACAATGGCTTGCTGCCGCAACCGGCAGTGCTCATCGCCAGCGCCAGCCTGAATTTCCCAATGCACGCCAGCCTCCAAGAGCACACTCAAGCCGTTCACATAGCCACAGGAAGAAATGCCGATCCGGACCGCATCCGTTATTGGCAAGGCCTGGGATACTCCGTGCTTTTTACCGGTGAGGACCAGAGCGTGCAGGGCGCACCTTTGGTCAATGCCTTAAGCGGACTGGGCTACAAATCCATTTACCTTATTGCCGGACCGCAAATGCTGGACACCGTTATCAGGGACAAGCAGTTATCGAGGTTATACCTGAGCATGACTCATCAGTTAGTTGGGGGTACAGACTTCCGGACTTTGCTGACCGGGCCGATGCTCGGACCGGAGGGCAACCTGATGCTTGAAGCCCTGTATTACCAGCAGGGCTCGCCGCCCGGATCCGGCCAGTTTTTCATGCAATTTGGCCTGGAGCGATCCACTAGCACCGGCACTTAAGTCGATTTTTCAAGGGGAGAGCACATGAGTCAATGGGTCTGCACAACCTGCGGTTATAACATGATCGGCGATGCTCCAGATGTCTGCCCCTTTTGCGGAGCTTCCCGCGATAAATTTCTCAGTTGGGAACAAGCCGAAACAACTTATCGCGTGACCGGCACGCCGGTTAATGACTGCGTCAGCCAGCTGGTTTCGGTGCCCAGGCTGGGTTTGGAACATGCTGCCTACCGGATAGAAACGGAACATGAGGCGGTATGGATCGATTGCCCTTCCGCATTTAATCGCACGCTGGAGCCGGTCAGCAAAATCTTTTTTACTCACCCTCATTTTATGGGCGCATCGAATCAATACCGCGGACTCTGGAATGCAAAAATCTACCTGCATGCCCTGGATGCGGGAAATCCTCTAATCCAATCATTCCCGATCGATGAGCGCTTCAACGATGACTTTACGATTGATGGGCTGGCAGCGTATCACATAGGGGGCCATACGCCGGGCTATACGATTTATATTTATCAGGACGTGTTGTTTATCTGCGATTACGCCTTTCCGCCCGGGCCTAAGATGCGGTTAAACCCGTTCGGCCCGAAAACCGACACTTTACAAAGAGCCGAGCGGATATTGACCGTGATTGCCCGCAGTTCTTTACAAACCGTGTGCGGCTATAACTATGTCTGCGACTTCAAAGACTGGCTGCCTGATTTTGAACGGGCTGTTAAATCCCTTAACGACTAAAGGAGTGCAGGCCATGAAAATTCTTACCGTCACTGATATTCAGGAACTGATACGGATCGTTGGCCTGGAAAATTTCTTTCGGTGCATTATTTCGGCTTTAGAGCAAGACCTCGGGCGCTGGCAGCAATTTCTGTTGTCGCCGCGCCACGGAACCTATTACCGGGACGGGGTCATTGAATTGATGCCGTGTTCGGACGAGCAATACTATGCATTCAAATATGTCAACGGCTTTCCCGGCAATCCGCTTGAAGGCAAGCTCAGCGTTGTTGCGTTAGGCGTTTTAAGCGATACGGCTAACGGTTATCCGCTAATGCTCAGCGAAATGACTTTATTGACCGCGTTCAGGACCGCGGCAGCCGGTGTTCTGGCGGCAAAATACCTGGCGCGTGAAAACTCAAAATCGCTAGCTATCATTGGCACCGGGGCGCAGGCGGAATTCCAGGTGTTGGCATTCGCCGGCTTTTTCCAGTTGGAAGAAGTCCGTTTCTTTGATACCGATCGAATGGCAATGGCCAAATTCTCGGAAAACCTGGCCGGGCAAAAGTTCAGATTAACGGCTTGCGATAACACAATCGAGGCCGTAAGCGGCGCCGATATTGTGATAACAGCAACAGCCGCCAAAAAACGGCAGTCCCTGTTTCGGTTTGAAGATATTGCGCCGGGCGCATACATCTATGCCATGGGCGGCGATAGCCCTGGCAAAACCGAGTTGCCTGCTGAGCTTCTGGAGCAGACTAAACTGGTGGTCGAATACAAACTGCAAAGTTTGCTGGAAGGGGAGGTGCAGCAGTGTAAAGCCGATATTGTCTATGCCGAACTATGGCAACTGGTCTGCAAGCATCTGCCGGGAAGACAGAATGATCAGGAGGTTACGCTGTTCGATTCGGTCGGGTTTGCGCTGGAAGACTATTCAATACTTCGGGTGGTTTATGACCTGGCAGAAAAACATCAGTTGGGTACAAAGATAGAGTTAATTCCCGAACTTGATGACCCTAAAAACCTGTTTGGCTTATTTCGTTCTTAGAAGCAACTTACCCGTGACGGCAAGTGTTGTAAGCTCTTTGCTTGGTAGCATTACCTATTGATTCAAGCTGCTGATTTTTCTAGTCTGTCGATTACCAGATTTTACACAGATTCAAAATGGAGAATAGTTATGACAGAACTGATTCGTAAAACATGCGAAGTGTGCAGGATTGGCGCGCCTTTGGCTACGCAGGAGGAAATCGACGAATATATGCCGCAATTGCAGGGCTGGGAAATTGTTGAGATAGACGGCATCAAGCGCCTGCAAAAAACCTTCAAGTTTAATGACTTTGAAGAGGCCTTGGCGTTTACCAATAAAATCGGCGCGCTATGCGAGCAGGAAAACCATCACCCGTCCATTTTGACGGAATGGGGCAGGGTGACCGTAACCTGGTGGTCGCACAAGATTAAAGGCTTACATGCCAATGATTTTATTATGGCGGCCAAGACCGACGCCTTACTCTGAGTTCTCGCCGTAGAACGCATCAACAATCTCTCTCATCAAGCGCACAGTTTTATTGTCAGAGTCATTTTCGGGATTAAATTCGCTGATTTCCAGACCGCATATAAGCGGATGGCGGCTAATAAGCGCGAGTGCTGCAAGCAATTCTCCGGCTCTAATGCCGCCTTGAGCAGGGGTTTCCACGCCGGGTGCGTCCGCAGGATCGATAAAATCCAAATCAAGGCTGATGCCGATAAGCTCGCAAGACCGGCTGAGTTTATCGATTGCTTTAATTAACGCTTGGCTTAAGTCATTAATCCGGTCGGCAAAAACAATTTCTACCTCTGCTTGCTTTAGCAGTTGGTATTCTTCAACTTCATAGCTTCGGACACCGATCATAATGAAGTGCTCCGGCTTGATAAAACCCTGTCCGGGATACATCGACGCCAGTTTTTCGTCCGCCTTACCGAGCAGCGCAGACACCGGCATGCCGTGAATATTGCCGGACGGCGACGTGGCAAAAGTGTGCGCGTCCATATGGGCATCCAGCCAGATCAGGCCGAGTTTATCGGGCTGTTGCAATCCGTTTATCACGCCGCCCCAGGTTCCCAGCGCACAGGAATGGTCGCCGCCGATGACCAGAAAAGATTGGTTTTGTTCTGTCCAGTTTTGAGTGAAACGGCTTATCGATTGATTAAGGCGGGATAGTTTTTCCTCCTTTGTGCCCTGATCTTCGGGATAAACCATGTGCCATTGGAGTTGCAGGCGCTTTTGCTCAGGTGGTTGCCGGGCAAATTCGTCATGCAGCATTTCTGCCGCATAGCCGCATAAACGCATCGGCCCTCCCAGGCACGACACCACGCCTAAAGTTGGTAAGATAGTCATAACGAGCAATGCCAGTTTTGAGTTATGTTTAATCCGAGGTCGTAAATATGAATCAGCATAAAGCCAAAATCAACGTCTATTATGACGGCGCCTGTCCCAAGTGCATTAAAGACAGGACGACCTATGAAAAACTCGCCGGTAAAGCCGGTGCCGATGTCTGCTGGATCGACATCACCGGCCGGGAGCAGCAGCTGCGCCAGATCGGCATCGATCCTCACAAGGCGCTGACCGAATTGCATGTCCAGGATGAAAATCAGCGGATTCTGTCCGAAATGGACGCGTATATCCTGCTGATGAGCAAAGTGCCGGTGCTGAAGCCGCTAGCCTGGCTGATCGGCCTACCGCTGATTCGGCCATTGCTTGCCAGAGTCTATCATTGGCAGGTTAACCGAAGGCTGCGGCGCAGCGGGCGATTATGATCAATCCAGCAGAATGTAGGCCGGAATACCCATAGGGCACAAGTAAGACCACCCGGCGTTAGCTAGGGTGGGCGTTTCCGGCAACCGGAGTGCCGGACGCCAGTCCTGCGCTTAACGCGCGGACAGCCTTATTCCGGCCTACCATGCACGGAGCAATTGCTGAGAACACGGAGTTTTCTATATTGTATTAACTCTGTGTCCTCTGTGTTCTCCGTGGTTAATCTCTTAAAAAGATTACTTTCACAGTCTCGATCGCTTTTCGTGTCTTTCGTGGATTATTCATTTTAAAGGCCGGATTTTTCATGGGAATCATCTTAATCCAGCAGTTTTTTCAACACCGTGCGCAGAATGCCGCCGTCCCGGTAATATTGAATTTCTATCGGCGTATCGATGCGGCTCACGGCTTTGAAATTCGTGACGGTTCCGTCAGGGGCTTTGGCTGTAACGTTAACGTCCTGTTGCGGCACCATGGCATCGGAAATATCGATGGCAAAGGTTTCCGCCCCCGTTAATTTCAGGCTTTTAGCCGATTCGCCATTGATAAACTGCAACGGCAAAATGCCCATGCCGATCAGGTTGCTGCGATGAATCCGTTCGTAACTTTCTGCAATCACCGCTTTTACGCCCTGCATAAACGGACCTTTCGCCGCCCAGTCGCGGGACGATCCTGACCCGTATTCCTTACCGGCAAGAATGCACAGCGGTACTCCGGCCGCTTTATATTTCATCGCTGCGTCGAAAAATGTCATTCGTTCGCCGGTGGGATGATAAAGCGTCACGTTGCCTTCAACGCCGGGCACCAGCTGGTTCCGAATGCGGATGTTGGCGAAAGTGCCCCGCGTCATGACCTGATCGTTGCCCCGGCGCGAGCCGTAACTGTTCCAGTCTTTTTGCTCTATGCCTTTAGACAAAAGGTATTGCGCCGCCGGAGAGTTCGGGGCGATTTGACCGGCTGGCGAAATATGATCGGTAGTCACAGAATCGCCGAACAGGGCCAGTACCCGCATGCCGGTAAGTGCATGTATCTGCTGCCGGCCTGTCGTCAAGCCATCGAAAAACGGCGGCTTTCTGATATAGGTCGAACTTTCGTCCCAGGCATACAATTCGGCGCCGGTGACTTCGATGTTCTGCCAAGCCTTAGTGCCGGTGAAAACATCCGCATAACGCGACTTGAACATCTCCGGTGTCACAAACTGCCTGATGACTTCGGCCACTTCCCAGGGCGCAGGCCAGATGTCTTTCAGGTAGACCGGCTGGCCGTCTTTGTCTTCGCCCAACGGCTCGCGGGTGATGTCCAGCGCCGTCGATCCCGCCAGCGCATAGGCAACGACCAGCGGCGGCGAAGCCAGATAATTGGTCTTGGTCAAGGGATGTACGCGTCCTTCGAAATTCCTGTTGCCGGACAGCACGGCTGAAACGACCAGGTCGTTTTCCCGTATCGTTTTTTCAACGGCGTCATCCAGCGGGCCGGAGTTACCGATGCAGGTGGTGCAGCCATAGCCGACCAGATAGAAGCCCAGCTGTTCCAAAAAACCCAGCAAGCCCGATTTTTTCAGATACTCCGTTACCACCAGCGAGCCGGGAGCCAGTGAGGTTTTTACATACTTTTTAACTTTCAAACCTCGCTCTACCGCTTTTTTGGCAACTAGGCCCGCAGCCAGCATAACCGATGGATTGCTGGTGTTGGTGCAGGAAGTGATCGCCGCGATAACGACTGCGCCGTGGGTGATTTTTTCGTGAAAGTCATTTTTCGATACCATGCCGCTACGGTCCAGGTCTTGATTGGATAGCCCCATGCCTCTGTTGCCTGCCGGTGCGGTCAGCGTCTGTCGGTAGGTAGGCCCTACCTGACTGAGGGATATCCGATCTTGCGGCCGCTTGGGGCCTGCCAGTGAGGGTTCGATGGTGCCGAGGTCGACTTCCATGATTTGGGTAAATTCGGGGTCCGGCGTCTCGTCGGTACGAAACAGCCCCTGTTCTTTGGCATAACGTTCGGTCAGGTCGATCAAATCGTCAGGGCGGCCGGTAAAGCGCATATAGCTGAGGGTTTCGTCATCGACAGGAAAAAAACTCACCGTCGAACCTTGCTCAGGCGCCATATTACTGAGCGTAGCCCGGTCGGGAATGCTCAAGTTGGTCAATCCCGAGCCGTAAAACTCAACGAATTTACCGACCACGCCAAAGTTCCGGCACAGCTCGGTGATGCGCAGCACCAGATCGGTTGCGGTCACGCCCGGCGGCAGCATGCCGGTCAGTTTAATGCCGACCACATCGGGCACCAGCATGTAGATCGGCTGATCCAGCATCACCGCTTCAGCCTCAATGCCGCCGACGCCCCAGCCGAGCACGCCCAGGCCGTTAATCATCGGCGTATGCGAATCGGTGCCGACGCAACTGTCGGGATAGCAGACGTTTTTGTCCTTATCATGAAACACAACCGGCGCCAGGTATTCGAGATTGACCTGATGCACGATGCCGGTAGAAGGGGGCACCACACGGAGATTTCCGAAAGCCGATTGACCCCATTTCAGGAACTCATAGCGCTCGGCATTCCGTTCAAATTCAATGGTCTCGTTCAAGAGCAGGGCATTGGCTTTGCCGTAATAATCCACCTGCACCGAGTGATCGATCACCAGATCGCAGGGGATCAAGGGATTGATCTTTTTCGGATCGCCGCTCAGCTGCTGCATCGCATCCCGCATCGCGGCCAGATCCACCAGCGCCGGCACGCCGGTAAAATCCTGCAATATCACCCGGGCCGGCTTGTACGGTATTTCATAGCGCGCGTCTTGTGCCTGCCAATTGGCGACGCTCAAAACATGATCTTGGGTAATCACGTAGTTGTCGCAGTTGCGCAATAACGATTCGAGCAGGATTTTTATCGTGTACGGTAACCGTGAAATATTGGTAGATCCCAGGGTCTCAAGCCGGGGCAGGGAATAATACGAAACCGAGCCAAAGCTGTCGGCGGTCAGTTGCTGATGCGCACCAAATGGATCGTGACTATTCATAGAAATCTCCTTGATGGGCTCGGCAGTGTTACCAACTCGAACAGCTTCTACTCGTATCTAAAATTGCGTCAAGGATTTTGATTCTATCTTGAGGTAATCGAAAGCTTAACTTTAGTTTAAAACCTCATACGAATGAAACGGCACTCAACCGGAAACAAGGTAAGACGTTTTCTATTCAAACAGGGGAAAACCGTTATGGTCCAACTTGCTTTGTTTTGTGGCTCAGAAGACTATCATGCAAGATAACGGTTCCTTATCTTGCCGCGATAGAATCTAAAAAACTCCCACAGTTCTCCGATTACATCGAAATGCGATTGCTGAATAATATATCCAAGCCAAGGAATTTAACTCAACCAATCAATCGCATATCATGGAGAATGAAGACATGAAAAGACTACCGGAAACCGTCACCACAAAATTTACCGAATTGTTTGCTGCGCTGCATAGCGCTACGGATGATTTAAAAATCGCAGGCATGGAAGCCTTTAGTATCGGCGATTTTTCGCAGGTGGCCGTCCTAAGTGATTCCTGTCGCAAGTTGCAAGCGTTAGAATCGAACATCAAAGCCGCCGTGAATAATTTTGACGCAAAATATACTGCGCAGACGGTGGAGAAAACGGGTTTTCACAAAAAGGATAATCATCGTACCCGAAAACAAGGCGGACGTTTAAGGGTAACCGTGGCCGGTAAAGTCATCGAACAACACACCATCGCCGAAACCTTTGTTGAGGCATTGAAAGTTTTCGGCCTGGAGCGGGTGGCGAAGCTGGGTAAGACAGTCACCTCGATTCCACTCATCGCCAGAACACCGACCAATGGCGACTACCAAGCGCAAAGGCGTTGCGATGGTTGGTTCATAACCACCCACGTCAACAAAATCTCAGCGACAACGGTGTTGGAAGAAATCGCAAAAGCATTGAATATGCCGGTGAAAGTCGAGTGTATTGAACGATGATTTGCAAAGGCATAAACAATGGCAGCACCTAGCTTATAGGCAATCAACGATCCGATGATTGCCTATAAGCACACGAACCCAACAAAAAAACACAAAACCATAGGCCGAGACCATGACCGAACAAAACACCTTGTCAATTTCTGAAATGCAACAACAAGCTAAAGCAGGTGATGCACTGGCGCAACTTGGTTTAGCCTGCTACTACAATTGCCTACTTATTTTCTATATATGGGAGAAAGAGGAATTTAAAGCACTAAAGACAATTATCAGCCCGAAAAACATTAATCAAGAGCTTGCGGTTGAATGGCTTAAAAAAGCCGCTGAACAAGGCTGTGCAGAAGCTCAATATTTATTGGCTTTTTGTTTCTCCCGTGGTGATGGCGTTGGGAAAAATAATGAGTTAGCAATTGAATGGTTAAAAAAAGCCGCAGAGCAAGGCTATACTGACGCACAAACTTTTTTAGCAGGTTCACAAAATCTAGGATTGAAATCTAAGTTAGGCGAAGCTGAAGCGTTTCAATTACTTGGAACAGGCTATGCTGAATCACGGTGCCGCTATTTTGAAGATAAAGGTGAACTAAACGATGAATTTGCGTTTGAATTGAATAAAAAAGGTGCTGAAAAAGGCATTGCTAAAGCGCAATATCGCTTGGCTCTTTGCTATTTTGAAGGCAAAGGTATTGAACAAAACGATGAACTTGCGCTTGAATGGCTTAAAAAAGCCGCTGAACAAGGCGATGCCGAAGCGCAATATCGATTAGCTCATTGTTATTCTTCAGGCAATGGTGTTGAACAAAACGATGATCTTGCATTTGAATGGTTAAAAAAAGCCGCTGAACAAGGCGTTGCCGAAGCGCAATATCCCTTGGCTTGTTGCTATTTTGAAGGCAAAGGTGGTGTTTATAACAGCTATGAGCACGGTATGGAGTGGCTTACAAAAGCGGCAGTTGAAAATAATCATGCGGCAGCTAATGCGTTGCTAGAAAATTATAGGAGCGATAGGTTAGAGTTTGACGATTTTAAAAAAGCCGCTGAACAAGGTAATGGCGACGCTCATTATCGGTTAGCTCATTGTTACTTTGAAGGTAAAGGAGTTAATAAAGGCTATCAACACGGTATGGAGTGGCTTACAAAAGCGGCAATTGAACACAACCATGCGGCGGCTAATGCTTGGCTGGAAAACGCCTCTCTTCGCATAGCATTTCCCTATTTGGTAGGCAAAGAAAATGTTGAACAACTTTATCAATTTGCTTTTGACTGGTGTGCCAAAGAGGCTAAACAAGGTTCTGCAGAAGCCTATCTCTGTTTAGGCATTTTATATCTTTTCGGAAAAGGGGTTGAACAAAACGATGCGCTTGCTTTTAAGTGCTTCGGTAAAGCTGAAGAAACTGAACATCAAAATGAGGAAATTTTATGTCATATTGCACGTTTTTATTTGGGTATCTGTTACGCCAGTGGTAAAGGCGTTGAAAAGGATAGAAAAAAGGCTGGTGAGTATTTAGATAACAACTCAGACTCGTTTTACAGAGCGGCATCTATAGGTTCTGTTTACGCAAATCGCCCCATTCTCCCGTTATTAAGCTTGCAAATCCACTATAAAAGCAAGGAATACGGCTCGGCAAAAAAATTCATTGAAGAAAGCTTTCTTCGTGACGGAGGCTGGAGTGAGCATGCCACGGCCTACAATTTAAAAAATATTTGCTTGGATTGCGTTGAACAGGAAGAAAAATTGGACAAAATAAACCAAGAACTCGATACCAAAAATAAACAACTGCAAGAAGCACAAAAAGAACTGGAAGACATGATGTCGATGTTCGCCCATAAATTTCGCAGTCCATTGGATGCGATTATCTATAACACTACCCACGAAAACCAAGTCAAGCTGTATACCGAAGCCGCGCAAACTATGCGAGGTTTGTTGAACATTTTTAGCATCATTTCCACCGATGCGGAAATCCTCAAAGATAAAATCAAGCAAGACAGCCTAGGTAACGGCAGACTAGCGGTAGTATTCAGCAAGACCCTGGACATGATTTTGCTGCATTTGCTTTCTGTTTCAGGCGCGGAAAAAATCCAGCAACATTACATGGCTTATGCCAAGGCACACGGCCAGTGCGATGCAGAGGTGAGCTATAAAACCTGGTGTGAAGACTATTTTGAATTGGAACAAGCATTACAAGCCGAATGGGAGCAAAGTTTCGCACTGTTATTGAATCAATCGGCTACACTGGAACAACGATTTGCCTGGTTGGAGCAACACTTTTTTAAACTGGAACTGATCGGTTTTGAACGCGACGACATTCAATTTAAGGAATATGGTGTTACCGAATCGTTTTTAACCATCCTGCTCAATGAAATATTGGTTAATGCTTTCAAGTATTATTCATCGACAAACAAACAGCCGGTTGTTCTGGAATGGACAGAACGCGAGGGTTATCAGGTTTTGATTTGCCGCAATCCCAGTGTTCGCAGTGAGCGCACGATTATTAAAGGCAGCCATAAAGGACAGGCTTTTTTATCGACCTTAGCGCGGAAGACAGGCAGTGCCTTTACCAAGCCCACGCCGCAAGATGATTTTGTTGTGGAATTTGGTATTCTCTATGAACTTTTAATCTCTAAATGAAGGTGAACGATGAGTTATTTTTTATGGATAGAGGATTTTGAAAACTCAGCCAAAATCACCGCAACTGAGGTGCTTGGTGGTATCAATATAGATGAACAGCAATTTTCTGATAACAAACAGCAGTTAAAAAAGAATTTAAAAACACAAGGTATCTATATTGAGCTGAGTTTCCAGGATGGTTTGGGTTTTATTCGGCAAAACTTGGGCAAAATTGATTACATTATTCTCGATATAGATTTAGCCGCTTATTCTAAAGGCGATGTGATTAATGATGATGTTTTAGAATTACTCGAAACCTTTCAAGATTACCAAAAGCCAGACGATGACATAGAAGAGGAGCAACTGCTTGAGCAAGAATGCGCCAAATTAAAAGCCCTCGCAGGGTATTATCTGTATACCGAATTGGTGGTGGAACTGGGTTTTCCTAAACAGCATATTTTGTTTTGTTCTAATCATGGGGAAAACTCACTTTCTACACGAGACGCTTTTAAGACTGCAAAAATAGCGTTACCGACGATTTATGAAAAAGCAAATCCAGAAGTGCAAGCATGGGTGAAGAGTTGTTATGAAAATCCTTATGCACGGTTGCGACGGGGAATTATTGAAGGTTGTCAGCATATAAAAACGTTGAATGAAGACAAATTACGTTTTAAAGACTTTATTAATGAATCTGAAAAAAAGGTTGGTTTTGAGGACATACTCGACTATGTAAAAGTATTAGAAAATTTTCTGCCTTTGTATGAACCGAATGACAAGGCCACATGGTTTAAACTTTTTATCAGAACATTGTCCCATGAATGGGAAGCGGTTGATTCCAAACAACTCAATAAACAGAATAAACAGAACGGGATATATGCGTTTTCTTGGATAATGAAAATGAGCCGTAACTGGTTAGCTCACGGGAAAGTGTTTGAACAATTAACTGCGTCAGATGTAGCGTATTTATTCATTGTTAATATGCGGGCTATGTTTGATTTAGGCGATAATTTGTTACCTTACGAGAAGCATTTGTTGAGTTTATTCCCTAAAGTAATCTCAATGGATGAATTCAAAGAAGTGATTGGCAGTAAACACGGCGATAGAAAAATACCATTAATTCAAAGCTATGCGGCATTATTGCATACATCAAATCGTTGGGAAGCAGTAAACTACCACGATGCCCTTAACCAATTCCAAAGAAGTAAAACTGAAAAATCACTGGAGGATATAGCGTTTTTGAGAACGGGGCTTTATCAGACGTTTTGGTTTTTAACGTCTAATGGTTTTGTAAGTTTGCCCAAAGATGCGGATAAAAAATTAGATACTGATAAATTGGCTGGATATAAAGCATTAAATTATCAATTTGGATTCTTTGGTTATAAAAAATCGGATTTTTTGCTTGAATTTTCTCGGCATATCTACAGTCGTAGTTTTTCATCCGGTGAAAAATCATGAAAACCCTGCAATTCACCACACACATAGAAAACAATGCCCAGCTCCACTTAACGCTGCCATCTGAATACGCCAATCAAGATGTCGAATTGGTTGTGATTATTCAACCGCGTAAAGAAACGATGGAACGGCAGAATTGGCTGGCGTTTATCAATCAGAGCTATGGCTGTTTAGCCGATGATCCTTTAGTCCCTGCAGTTTCCCTTATATAGGTAATCCTCATGTCCACACTTATAAAAACCGAAATACCCGATCAACTTTGGCAGCAAGCGCAAAACATGGTGGAGCAAGGTTGGATTGATAATATGGATGCGCTGATTGCCGAAGCGATGCGCCGTTTTATAGAGTCTCATCAACAAACGATCAGCGAACGCTTTATTCGTGAGGATATTGACTGGGGCTTGCATGGAAAAGACTAGGGCGGTCGTCATTGCCGACGCCGGGCCTATTATTCATTTGGATGAACTGAACAGCCTCGATCTTCTGGCCGATTTTGACAGGGTTATTGTTCCGGAAACAGTTTGGAATGAAGTGGAGCAGCATCGGCCTCAAGCTTTGGTTGGTTCCGAAGTTAAATTCATTCGCCAATGCGCGGTACATTTCTCGGCCCAAGTCGATGCGCTGACCCCGTTTTACACTTTGCATGCAGGAGAGCAGGAAGCCTTGCATTTGTGCTTTGAATTTACCAATAGCCTGTTTTTGACGGACGATACCGCCGCCCGGCTAGCGGCAAAAAATCTAGGCGTAACGGCACATGGCACACTGGGTGTGTTGGTTCGCGCCATTCGCCAACAAACCCGCTCAAAATCAGACGTGTTGGAATTGCTGCGCGCTATTCCAACACAAACTACTTTACATATTCGCGCGTCTTTATTGGCTGAGGTCATTAGCGAGTAGAGAGAAATGCACAGTGAAGTTTATAAATAATGTCTGCTAATCTTATTCAAACACTGATTCCTCAGCTTCCCCGCTACGCCGAAGAAGAAGGCGATTTTTACAGCGTTCCGCGCGAAGCATTAATCAGCGCGCTATGTCGCCAGCACCTGCTTGAGCGAGCGATTGCTGAAAATACTATAAATTTAATCGAAACCCTGCTCGATACCTTAGCCGTATTAAATACCGCTTATCTACAAAAAGGCGAGTGGTGTTTTATTTCATTTCCTGCGCAATTGTTGGCAACGTCGGTATTAACTGCGATGAGCGACAATGAATCATGCTTTTTTGCCGATAATTTTTGGAATACGCAAGGCATAGCCGATGCTAAGAAAAATCAGCAGCGCGAGGTGTTGAGTATTGTTGAAAACAGACGCTATGAACATCACTCAAGCCATAACGCTAAACCTATCCGTTACATTTATGTGGCGTGGGGCATTATCAAGCTGGACGGCAATATTTTGTTTTATCAACGCGAAGATACTCAAAAGCGTTTTGATAAAAAGGCCGGGGATTATGGCTTAATCGGTGGGCGGTTGAATCAACACGATGTGCTGGGGAATATGGATATGCCCGCTTTACTTGCAGAATTACAATCAGAAAATTCCGATTTAATTAAAAAAGCCTTGCCGGAAACATTAAAACGGGAAATCCGCGAAGAAGTCGGTTTGGTTTTTGAGCAGCATTATCGTTTTATGCCTTGGCGAAGCTTAAAGCCTTACCGGCAAGTTCAAGGCTCAGCGTCTAATCACGCGTTAACCGAATATTATCTGGATGTTTTTCAGATTGAATTAACGTTGGAAGGCTATTTATTTCTGCAACAGCAACTAAAGCGTGATGACCGTCTGGTCTGGTTTGCGATTGATGATGTAGCAAAAGGCGAAACAGCGGACGGCAAGATCGCTTATATCAAAGCCTTGATTGATGATTTTGATGATGACCGATTGACGCTAAAAACAGAGCTGTTGGCTTTGCTGGATAGTTTTACGGCGGGTTATTTATTTGACCCGCCAAAATACGGTTTAACGTTGCTTATTGATGCTGAAAAGCCACTATTGGCTGGTGGTTTAGGCAAGGAAAAACCGCTTGATTTGGTTTTAACGCCCAGGCAAGCAGAAGTGCTATTGGGACTGGCTGCACATTGCCGGGGTTTTGAATTTGAGACGGTTGAAGAAAATATTATCTTTCATCCTTATGGCTGGATTGATGTTAAAAATAATCCAGCGTTGCAAGCAGAATTAAAGCAGTTGACTGAATTGGTTAAAGACACTGATGTAATTATTGAAAATCACCAGGATGTTTTGTTTCGTTTATCGATAAATCCTGCTGTGGTTTATTTTGATGAGTCGTTGTTTACTTATTCGGTGCATAAAATAGATATGACAGGCACCAAAACAAAAATTCCGGTGACAATTAAAAGAAAATCCCTTGCTACAGCATTAGGCATAACTAAAGTTCAAGCGGAAGAATTTAAAGTAACTTTGGCATTTGCGCATAAATTACAGAAATTATCTGAGAGGGCATTTGCAGCAGACAACGAAGAGGCTGTAAAAATTGAAGATACTTATGAAAAAGGTTTGCACAAAGAATCCAAGTTTTCGATATTGGGCTTAAGAAAATTGATACATCGGGACGCAGGGGTTATAAAGTTTTGTTGTAAATTTGATGTGTTATAAAGAGCTGGAGTGTGCGTCAGCTATGGTAACAGCAAGAAAAAACCGTTATAGTCAAGCTCCGTTTGTTTTGGCTCAGGAGGCTATCATGGCTAACACCGAATCGATAATAACGCGTCATAGGATAAAATTCTGCGACGGCAAACGGCTAAGTTATGAAAAATAAGGCCGACAACACCCGCACCGAAACCGACTCTTTCGGCCCGATTCAAGTACCCGCCGACAAATACTGGGGTGCGCAAACCCAGCGCTCCCTGCTTAATTTCAAAATCGGCGATGAGCGCATGCCACGACCGTTGATTCGCGCTCTGGGCATCGTCAAATACTGCGCTGCATTGTCGAACATCGCGCTGGACAATATCGAGGAAAAAATAGGCCATGCGATAGCGGATGCGGCTGTTGAAGTTATCGGCGGCAATCTGGACGATAATTTTCCTCTGGTGGTCTGGCAGACCGGCTCCGGCACCCAGTCCAACATGAACGCCAACGAAGTGATTGCCAATCTGGCCATTGAACGTCTTGGCGGCGCCATGGGCACTAAAATGCCGGTTCATCCGAACGATCATTGCAACCGCGGCCAGTCATCGAACGATGCTTTCCCGACGGCCATGCATATCGCCACCGTCGAGCAGTTGCATCACTTATTGATCCCTTCGCTCCAGCATTTACAGCGTGCGCTGTGGGATAAATCCCAGGCATGGAGCGACATCATCAAAATCGGGCGAACCCACTTGCAAGATGCAACCCCGCTGACATTGGGGCAGGAGTTTTCCGGCTATGCCGTTCAGGTGCAGTTCGGCATCGACCGGATTAACGACAGTCTCAAACGGCTGTATCCGCTGGCGCAAGGCGGTACTGCAGTGGGCACCGGCCTGAATTCGAAGCCGGGATTTGCCGACAAGTTTGCCGAAGAGGTTGCAAAATTTACCGGACTGCCGTTCGTGTCCGCGGTCAATAAATTCGAGGCTTTGGCCGCGCACGATGCGTTGGTGGAAATCTCCGGCGTGTTGAATACGATTGCAGTCAGCCTGAATAAGATCGCCAACGATATTCGCCTGTTGGGTTCCGGGCCGCGCTGCGGCATCGGTGAGTTGTCGCTGCCTGAAAACGAACCCGGCTCTTCGATCATGCCGGGCAAGGTGAATCCGACCCAATGCGAAGCGATGACCATGGTTTGCGCACAGGTCATGGGCAATCACACCACGGTCACTTTTTCCGGGGCGCAAGGGCATTTGGAACTCAATGTGTTCAAGCCGGTGATTATTTATAACGTGCTCCAGTCGATCCGCCTGATCGGCGATGCGGCGATGAGTTTCACCGACAACTGCGTTGTTGGTATTGAGCCGAATGTGGAGCGTATTGCCGAGCTGATGGAAAACTCATTGATGCTGGTGACCGCCTTGGCGCCGCGCATCGGCTACGACAATGCCGCAAAAATTGCGAAACTGGCTTTTAAAAACCGCAGCACGTTGCGGGAAGAGGCAATATCGGGCGGGTTTGTGAGTGAAGAGGAATTTGATAGGCTCGTTCGTCCCGAAGAAATGATTTTTCCGAAATAGCGCAAAAACTATCGCTTGGCATTTAAGTCCGGCTTTAGCCGTCTTTTGATCTGTATCCGCCTATTTCAGGCGAAACGATAAATCTTTTAAAAAGCTAAATTCATAAGCTTCCATCATAATTTATCGCTTCGCATGAATAGGTGTTTGTCATCATTCAAAGAGACAGGCGCTCAAATCAGGCGCTGTCGTCTGTTTTGATATTTTGCAGTCATGGATCAATTGAAAAGCTTTATTGAAATCCGCGTTGGTAAAAGTGTTCGCCAGATAACAGCAAAAGCAATAAACGTCTGAATAATCCTCGGTGTTGCCCGATGTGCAATTATGGATTTTCTCGGACAGGACGCGCAGGACGGAAAGAATGAGTCCGTCATAACGCCACGTGACAGGGCATTCGGTAACATCATCCCCTCGCATGGCGACAGCACCCAAAGCATAATAGGCAAGATCGCCCAATCCGGCCAATATTTGCACCATATCGCCCGCTTTAATCGCTTTAAATACCGCACTGCCGCCATCCATGAGCAACGCTTGATTCATAACAATATCCAAATCGTGTAACTGCTGACTCGCTCCATGTTCAGCTTGTGGAAATGAAAAGGTGTCGTTAAATTCTCTAACTAACTTTAAGTGCTTATTCATGGTTTTTATCCTCGTCGACTGTTGTCGAATAAATGTAATAACCAGATCAAACTAAAGCCTCTTGCAGCGCGATCTATTCAAGCGTTATTTTTCCTTCAATGCAATGGTTGACGCCGAGAGCGGGCACATCCAGAGTCATTTTAACGTCGATGGCCTCGGAACCGTTGATTTTCCCGCTTTCAACGGCTTTGAGCACGGCATGTTCGAACTCGCGTTGCGAAGTGATGCCGAATTGTTTGAGATATTTTCTGATTTCCAAATTTAATATGTCTTCATTCATTTTGACCTCCTAAGGCCCAGTAAATTCCATCAGCCAAAAGCAACGGAATTGGTTTTTGATGAAAAACTATCATTGTTAATCAACAGCATGTTTTGAACTGTACCACGTCCTGATGTTACGTACACTGCCAAAAACAATTATTTTTCCGGCTGTCTTATGAGGCTGGTCAAAGGACAGTCAATGCAGTAACGGAGCCTGATGCGGAATGCCTTTATGGTTGGAGGTGGCAATACTTATCGGCAGATGGGCTGCAACGATTCGTTCGAGAGGGTGAGATTCCGGGAGAGGTGTTTAAGCTGGATTAAAAACGATAGTTGGCAAAATTATCCAACAGGGTATTCAGGGCATTGTCGCTTTCGGTATTGACGGTTATTACGCCGGATTGTTCCTGATCCAACAGCGACTGTGCCGATTGTTGCTGGTGGTGCAGCACGGCCACAGTTGCCTCCGAGGCATCGTATTGCCGTTGCTTGATACGCCTGTAGAGTTCCTGGTCGGAAGCCTGAAAATCAATGATACGGAACGTTACACCCCAATCGGCCGCAAGCTGCCGAAACGGGGCGCGCTGTTTAGTTTTAAGAAAAGTCGCGTCGATAATCACTGGGAAACCGGCTTCAAGCACCGCTTTGGCAAGTTCCTTAAGGTGCTGATAGGTTTTTTGGCTGGCTTCTTCGCTATAAAGCCCCTTGTCGATAGTGCTGCCGGTTTGCATCAATGCCTTATAACCGAACAAACGTTTGCGCTCGACATCGGAACGTATCTGGAACGCGCCAATCTGTTCAGCAAGTTGTGCGGCAAAAGTCGACTTGCCGGAACCTGAATAGCCGTGAGTAATGATCAGAGCGGGTGGGCGGCGCTGGGTAAAACGCTCGGCCAGATTGGCAAACGCCGCATATTCGCCAAGCGCTTGCTTGGCAATGTTTGGGTCATCTTGCTGCTGCGCCATGCGCAATAACGATACCTTAGCCCGGACCAGGGCACGGTAAACCAGGTAATAACGCAGTAATGTAAGACCTTGATAATCGCCTGTATATTGCAAATAGCGGTTAAGAAATCGGTAAGCAAAGCGGTCATAGCCGAAATGCAGCAGGTCGATAAACAAAAAAGCCACTTCGCTGATCACGTCAATCCAGCGCAGCAGCGGGTTGAATTCGATGCAGTCAAACAGGGTCACTTTACCGTTGATGAGCGTTATGTTGCTCAGATGCAGGTCGCCGTGGCATTCGCGCACATAACCCTGGTGCTTGCGCAGCTGCATTATTTCGGCCAGTCTGCGCCATTCGCTGTCGCCCCATTGTTGAAGACGCTGTAGTTGCTGTTTTTGCGCATCATCAGTCAATAAAGGCCGGATATGGTCGAAATTCTCGATAAACCAGTGATTGATGTTTGCGCTATCGCCGTAAGGAGAGTTTTCATCCGTCTGCGCAATACTTTCATGAAAGTCGGCAACAATATCGGCCAGTTGATTGATGTGATCTGTGTCTAGCCGGCCGTTCCGGGCGTGCTCGCTTAGCAACTGCCCGGAAGGAAATTGCAGCATCTTGACGGCATATTCGATTGCTGGAGTCGCACCGCCGATTTCCGGATGCTCCGGCGTTCCGGTTATCGGCATAACTTCCAGATACAGGTCGGCGGCCAAGCGCCTGTTGAGCCTTAATTCTTCACTGCAGCAAAAATGGCGTTTTTCCAATGTGGAAAAATCCAGGAAACCGAAATTAACCGGTTTTTTGATTTTGTAAGCGTACGAGCCGGTCATCAGCACCCAGGAAATATGGGTTTCAATCACCGTGCAGGCATTCGCTTCAGATAAGGCCTTGATTAGGGTGAGGCTTGATTCCAGCGCAGTTGTAGTGCCCATGTTTACATCCCTCGACGCCATCGATGATGCATCAGATGGTATTACGTTCATGGCATCGGGTGCAATGCCGGAGGGCAGCGCGGCGCTTGGAATGGAGTCTAATTCGCTGTTTTTACTGCCAATGTTAAAATAAAATCGGTTTCTATCTCGAGCTCTACGGCGTTTTTAATGGCTTGCCGAACACTGTCATTGGCCCGCCACGCAAAAGGCGTCATCTGCAATAGGTCGATCCTTTGCTCGGGCTTCGGGACGATTTTATAGCTGATGCGTTGCGTATCCAAGCGCTCGAAGCCTTGCGGCAGATCGTTCTCCAAAGCATGTTCCTTCACCTCGGCATAGATAAACTCTTTTAACTGCCATAGATGCCTTGGGCCTGGAGTCACTGTCAGTAAGAGCCCTGAAGGCTTCAGAATCCGCCCCAGTTCATGCTCGTTTGACGGGGCAAATACTCGCAACACAAAATCGAAATACGCGTTCGCATAAGGCAATCGGTTGCTGCTGGCGACTATAAATCGGGCATTGGCTTGTTCTTTGGCGGCTGCGGCTATCGCATATTTGGCAATGTCGACGCCGTGCAGCATCATCGCGTTTGAGCAATAGGCTTCTAATTTTCGGCTGTAATAGCCTTCGCCGCAGCCCAGGTCAAGCAGATGCGTAGGCTGGTGTGCATTGACCATCATCGCCACGGCTTTGGCCATGGGTTCATAATAACCGGCTTCCAGAAACTCGCGTCGGGCCTGCATCATTTGCTTGTTATCGCCCGGCTCAGCGGAATGTTTGAACTGCACCGGTAAAAGATTTACATAACCTTCCTTTGCAAGATCAAAGCGATGGTTATTCTCGCAAACATAGCTTTTTTGATCTAACTGTAGCGAGGCCGCGCACAGCGGACATAGATAACAGGATATAGATGGCTGGGATTGATGCATGCAAACAAGAGGATTTTACTCGGCGGAAGCCGTGTAAAAATTTTAGATGGGTTGGACGGTAGTTTAAAACGGAAGACAGGATTAACTTAAGCTAACCCCGTCCTCGCTAAAAAGTCGAATCCAATAATTAGAGTGACTTAAAGATGCCTAATGCTTTGTTTAATTCAGCAACGGCTTTTTCTTCATCGGCGCTTTTACCAATGATTTGCGCTTTAATCAGGCTGTCAACGCCTTGTTTTACAGTCGCTTCGTTGCCAGTGATGCCTTCAGCAGCGGTACGTGCCGCTTTTTCATGAATATAAGCGGCATTGAAATCGTGTTTGCCGATTTCAGCAATAGCGGCTTCAATATGTTCAATCACTTCGGTGGCTTTTGCATCTTCAGCGAAAGCAACGTTAGTTGCACTGAAAGAGATAGCCATAATTAAAGTAAGTACTGCTTTTTTGATTAAATTCATCATAAACCTAAGAAATGTTTTGCTGTGATTTCCAGACATGGCCTGAAAATAAATGATCGGAAAGGCAATCGCTTTCCGGCTGCTATGATATACGAATAATTGATTCCTTATATAGCCAATTTTGAATTAAAAAATATATTGCAAGGCAGAAAGGCCGGGCTATTTGACCTGTAGTTGTTCAGGATGCTGTTTTTAGGGATATTTTATAATTCCCCCGAAAAAGGCATGGAATAATTCTGATTAAGCCCGCTTGGCGTGTCCACCGGCTATCAAGGCCGAAGAAGCGTTGTTCTTATGATGGAGTAACAACCGGGTTATAGCTTCCGGTTATTCTGAGTCAGGATAAGCGGATACAGAGCGTATTCGCTCATCCTGATTAAAGGGTTAGTATCAACTATGCACTAACCTGGGCAATCCAGTCTTGCAGGTTGTAATAGTTGGTAATGCGGGCCACTTTGTTGTCGCGGATTTCAAAAAAAGCGCCGGCAGGCAGGCGGTATTTTTGTCCTTTGGCTTCGGGCAAGCCTTCGTCGCTGGTCAGGTATTCGCCCAATACGACAAATTCGGCAGCCGCGCGTTTGCCATCCGGCGTCGCCATGATGACCATATCGACCAGCTGTTCTTTATAGCTGTCGTTCATGCCGCCCATAAATTTCCTGAACTCTTCTTTGCCGACTTCGCGTTTGCCCTGGTTGATGTCGTGGATGACATCGTCGGTCAGCAGGTTAAGAAAAGTCTCCATGTCGCCGCCGTTAAACGCGGCATAGTATTGCTCTACCAGTTTGATGCTGTCTTGGTTCATAGTATTTTGTGGTTAAGGTTAAAGTAAAAAATCAGCCGCGTAGGGCGTGGTATGCGCGCCTTTTATACTCTTCGTTGGCGCGCATAGCACGCCCTATGCAGAGTGTAATTATGTTTTATTAATCTTTCTCCCAACTATCCCGCAAAGTCACGGTGCGGTTAAACACCAGTTTGCCGTTAACGCTGTCGATGGCATCAAAGCAGAAATAGCCGGTTCGTTCAAATTGGTAACGGCTGTCCGGTTGCGGATTAGCCAGGCTGGCTTCCACTCGGCAGCCGGTCAGGACTTCCAATGAATCGGGGTTGATTACGTCCAGGAAGTTAGGTTCATTGTCAGGGTTAGGCACGCTAAATAAGCGGTTATACAAACGCAGTTCCGCCGGTTGTGAGTGCTGCTCGGAAACCCAGTGAATCACGCCTTTGACTTTGCGTCCTTCCGGGTTTTTACCCAATGTGTCGGGGTCGTAGCTGCAACGCAGTTCGATGATGTTGCCATCTGCATCCTTGATGATTTCGTTGCAACGGATAACGTAGGAACCGCGCAAACGGACTTCGCCGCCCTCGACCAGACGCTTGAATTTCGGCGGCGGTACTTCGGCAAAGTCATCCTGTTCAATCAAAATGACTTTGGAGAACGGCACGATGCGTTTGCCAAGTTCGGGTTTTTGCGGATGATTGCTGACTTCCAATTGCTCCGTTTGGCCTTCAGGATAATTGTCGATAACCACGCGCAACGGTTGCAGAACCGCCATGGCCCTGAGTGCGTTTTCGTTTAAGTCTTCGCGGATGCAGTATTCCAGCACGCCCATTTCGATCCATGAGTTTTGCTTGGTCAGGCCGATGCGCTCGCAAAAATCGCGTATCGATTTGGGCGTAAAGCCCGCTCTTCGCAAACCGGCGATAGTCGGCATGCGCGGGTCGTCCCAGCCGCTGACGTGTTTTTCAGTGACCAGCTGGTTGAGTTTGCGTTTGCTGACAATGGTGTATTCGAGCTGCAAGCGGGCAAATTCGATCTGTTGCGGATGGCAAGGGGTCTTAACCTGATCCAGCACCCAGTCATAAAGCGGACGGTGATCTTCAAACTCCAGCGTACACAGTGAATGAGTGATGCCTTCCAGCGCATCGGAAATGCAATGGGTATAGTCGTACATCGGATAGATGCACCACTCGTCGCCGGTGCGCTGGTGATGTACACGGCGAATCCGGTACAGTGCCGGGTCGCGCATGTTGATGTTGGGCGAGGCCATGTCGATCTTGGCACGCAATACATATTGGCCGTCGGCAAATTCACCGGCGCGCATGCGTTTAAACAAATCCAGGTTTTCTGCAATCGAACGGCTACGGTCGGGGCTCTCCCGGCCGGGCTGGGTCAGGGTGCCGCGGTATTCGCGGATTTGTTCGGCGGACAGGCTGTCGACATAGGCTTGACCTTGCTCGATCAGTTGTACGGCATAGTTGTAAAGTTGTTCAAAATAATCCGATGCATGGCGTAACTCGGACCATTCAAAGCCCAGCCACTGTACGTCGCGTTTGATCGCTTCCACATATTCGTCGCTTTCTTTTTCCGGATTGGTGTCGTCAAAACGCAGATTGCATCGGCCGTTGTTTTCGGCGGCGATACCAAAATTCAGGCAGATCGATTTCGCATGACCGATATGCAGATAGCCGTTGGGTTCCGGGGGAAAGCGAGTGACAACTTTACCATTGTTTTTGTTGTCTTTAAGATCATTGGCAATGATCTGGCGGATAAAGTTTGACGCAGGTTGGTTATCGTTTGTGGACATTGTATAAATTGGATGCGTTATTGAAGGAAATTCGGGTCAAAAAATTGTAATTATACATTGAATGAACGCTGTGGAGCTATCCGGCAACTGCTCCTGCGTTGCCTACATGGACAGATATTTGCTCCTGCAATATCTGCCTCCTGAGTCCATTCAGTCGTCCTCAGCCAGCGTCTCTATCCGGTAAAAGCCGTCGCCGTTATTGCCTAAGACATCGGCCAGCCAAGGCAAAACCTGTTTCATTTCAGACGCCAAAGTCCACGGAGGATTGATCACGATCATGCCGCTGGCTGTCATGCCGTGCTCATTGCTGTCCGCGTGGATGCCCAACTCAAATAACTGCACATTTTTGATGCCGCTGGCTTGTATGGCGCGCTCCAGCTCCTGGTTACGATTACGGTCAATGACCGGGTACCAAAGTGCATAAGTGCCGGTAGCGAAGCGTTTGTGCATGGCGATCAGCGTTTCGACAACCTGCCGGTAGTCGCTTTTTATTTCGTAAGAAGGATCAATCAGCACCAGTCCCCGGCGCTCGAACGGCGGCAATAACTTCAAGCACGCTTTTAAACCGTCGGCATGAAATACGTTGATGCGTTTGTCTTTGTCGGCTACTGCATTTAACAGCTTTATTTCGGTGTTATGCAGTTCGAATAAACACAGGCGGTCTTTGTCGCGCAGCAATTGTTTGGCAATTAAAGGCGATCCGGGATAGCGGGTCAATTTACCCGAACTGTTAAAGCGCTTGATAAGGCTGACATAGTGAGCAACGCAGTCAGGCTGGTCATTGCGCTGCCATAACTTGGCGATGCCGTTATCAAATTCCCGGTTTTTTAATGCATACTCACCGTCCAGTTCGTATTTGCCCGGTCCTGCATGGGTATCGATACAGCAGAAAGGCTTGTCTTTTTTTCTTAGGTATTCAAGGCCTTGTATAAGGATGATATGTTTTAAAACATCGGCAAAATTGCCGGCATGAAAGGAGTGTCGGTAGCTGAGCATTAGGTGTTGGTTTTTTAAAGTATTTTTTCGAATATGGTCATGCCGATTTCAAAAGCAATCAGCCAGATAATGATCCATTCCAATATTGATGAATGCCGGTGTTTTTGCTCGTCTGCCAGCATTTCGAATAATTCATGAATGGTTTCCAGCTTTTTTGATAAGACGCTGGTCCGTTGGGCTATTTCAAGGTATTTTGCGGTGACCCCGTAAAAAGCCTCATATTCCGGATATTCCCAAAAGAATTCAGGTGTATCCAGCAAGTCATAATTCAAAATAATATCGCTTTTGGTTAAAAACAACTGTCCGCGAATTTTTGCGATTTTATGGCGGCTTAACTGGATTTTTCCGTTCTCGGCTAATGATTTTGGGATATAACTGGTGTTGTTGATGGTTGCCAGGGCGTTGGTTTCAAAAGAAGCCAGCTTAATCGATTGCGCCATGCCTTGCGATAATGCAAAGATCAGAATGGGGTCGGACGATTCGATTTCAATATGATCTTCAATAATCCGGGTGCTTGGGCAATCGAGAGCAAAAGTGAAGTTGTCTTCTTCGGGAGAAGCCAGCGGATTTTCTGTGTGATCCAATAATAACTGATGCAGCTTGGCTTGTTGTTCCAAGCTGACATTCCAGTGCACAACAGCGCCATAAGCAAAGACAATCGACCAGGAGTGACCATCTTCTATCAGCAATGCGCCTTTAATGATCCTTATCAGTGTTGAATTCGATAGCAGTTTTGCCAACGCGCTAATATCAAAACTCTGTGCCAAGCAATAAGCTACGCAATTTTTGATGGACTGATTTTCAGACATAAAGTGCTCTCAAATTTTAATGCTCAATGTGGCGCTGAGGTATTGAGCAGTCTTGATCCCGATCCTCTCAATCGGTGTACTCACAGTACGCTCCTGGAATAAACGTCTGACGGTACAGTCGAAATCGGCCTTTATTACTCTGCAATTTTTACCAGCCAGCCGTTTTCGCCGCTGCATCCTGGCCTTTTAGGATTGTTAACCTTGACGTTGATTCTGGCGGTCGTATTGACCAATTCGGCCGGCAGGTTGCCTTTGACGATAAAAAAAGATTCCTTGTCTTCGGTAGTCACTTTAACAGGGATGGTTTTTACCGTGACGTTAATCTGCTCGGCTTTTTCGACGTTGGACACATTTAAGGAAAATGCCGAACCGGGTGCGGCGGTTTCCATATTGGCCGGCACGAATTTGGACATTTGCGGTTTCATGCAAGCGACTTCGCTGCCGCCACCGCCGCCGCTCATGCCGGCGCCGTGTCCGCTATGGTGCTCCGAGGCATAGCTAGAGCCGAGGTTAAAGCAAGAAGCCATAAAAACAATGGCGAGTAATCTGGATGTTTTCATCGGTTTACCTTTTAAATTATTATCTTATCTAGGCCTGTTCGAGGCCAACTCTCTTCGTTACAGGGCTGGAAAGTTTGCGGCCAATTATATTCATAAATAATGTTTCATCATAAAACATTGGAATAGTCCTGTTCCAACTGCCGGAAATTCATCGACGACATGAAGCGGCTGAAACTCATCCAGGATGAAAGTCCCATCAGGTCTTTAAACTGCGGCGGCAGAAAGCGTGGCGCTATCACCGTGCCTTCTTCAACCAGATCGACCAGTACTTTCATATCTTCGATCATGGTTTTGCCGCAAAACAGCAACGGGATACGGTCCGGTTTGCCCTTGTTGACGGCCAGGCGCATGAAGTTATAGGTCAGCACAAAGCCTTTGATATAAGTCAGGTCTTTGGTAAACGGCATGCCGTCGGAGCTGCTGCCCCTGAATACCCGGCTGCTGAGCGTATAGCTTTCTTCCTTGTCCAAGCCCTTATCCCTAAAGAAGTTGAATATATCGATAAAGTCCGCGCCTTCTTCGGCCAGCGTAATGGCGCGTACCCGGTTGATCAGGCGCATCAGGCGGTTGGGTGTTGAGCTGAAGGTTAAAATTTCCATCAATACCGCCAACCCTTCCTGGGTGATGGTCGCCGACGGCGGCCCTTTGCCGAGAAAAGTACAGTAGGGCTGAGCCAGGCCGTTTAAAGTCGTGCCCAAATGGACCCAAATTTCGTGAACTTCCAGCACGCGCAAATCGCGCATGTTAAATAACGCATCGGCGCGAAGCTTAATGTAGTCGGTACCGGCGGCGGCATCGGCGATAATACCGTCGCTCAGCATCGCGCGCAGGCCATCGCCCGGAAATACGGCCTGAATTTTTTCGTTAAGGATGGCTACCGCGTCTTTGGCGTTGATGGTTTTAGGTTCTTCAACCAGGAAATCCAGTTTCAGCAGCTGCGACAAGGTAGCTTCCATCATGCTGCCCAGGTCGGCAATGGTCGGATCGCCGACATGAAAAACGTCCTGGGACGAGCCGTATAATTCCTGGGAAATATTGGAGAATGTCGGTTTTCCTCTGGCCTCCAGCATACGCACGACGTCCAGGTATTCCCGGCAAATACGGCGCATGATGACGCTGAGCGGGTTCAGTTGACCGAGTTTGCGCATTAAATCGCGCTCAATCTGGTAAAACTCGTGTTTCTTTTCGTTAGGATCAAAACCCAGAGGCCGTTTTTGGTAATAATCCGGCGTAACTATAGGCGATTTTTTGCAGTTGCCATCAAAAAAAGCCTGTTTGATATGATCGTCCCATTTGATCGCATCGAGTATGCGGATCGGTTGTTGAGCCTTAACGATCCGATCCGATAGCGTTTTGACTTCAGTCAGATACGCGGAAGGTTTAACGGCTTTTTTTCGCATAGATGTCGTCCATTAGCGGTGCAGTGTTGTAGGTAAGAAAAAATCATCCACCACGAAGGGCGCGAAGATCACGAAGATTGATGTTGTTCTTCACGCCTTTCGCAGTGGGTAAATAAGTAATCAGGATCAGCTGTACCCATACCGAAACCACGCCCAGTATATCAACAGATTGACTAAGCCCAACGGAATTCCAATTCGGGCAAACTCAAAAAAACCGAGGCTAGCTTCATGCTTTTCGGCATGCTGAATAATAATTACATTGCTGGCGGCGCCCAGAATCAGCAAGTTGCCGGCGATAGTGCTTCCGGCCGCCAGCGCCATCAGTGCTTCCGGGCTGGGATGGCTCAGCATCGGCAAGTACAGCGCGACCAGCGGCACATTGGAAATCAATTGGCTGAGCGAGGCGCTGAGCAACATGATAGCCGGAATGGTGGTCAGGTCTATGCGCAGTTCACTAACCAGCTGCTGCATGATGCCGGTTTGCCAGACACTGGACGTTAACACAAACATCGCCGCAAAAAACAGCAAGGTTGACCAGTCCAGGCTTTTTAACAAGTTTAGCCGGGCAGGGCTGAACAAAACCGGCGGCAGGGCGGCGATAAGGGCGATGTGGCTTAATTTAAGCTGCACCGGGCTATGTGTGGCGGACAGAATGATGTTAAGCGTTATTAATCCGAGCAGCAAAAACAAGGAGGCGCGAGCCAGCTTAGCCAGTTTTTCATCCAGCAGTTTGACCGGGTTATGGGTCAGCGGCATAGCGGTGATGAATTGTTGCCGGTAAACCAGGCGCAAAGCCAGATAAGTGGCAATCAAATTAATCAGCGTCGGGATGGCGAGCGCCTTAAAAAACGTCAAAAAAGGCGCAGGCAATCCGCCCTGGCTGGCAATCAGGAAATTCTGCGGATTGCCGATTGGACTCATCACGCTGCCGATGGTAATGGCGTAAGCCAGGGCTAATAGCAACATCCGGCTGTTAATGTTGTGCTCACGGGCCAGGCGCAGCACCAGCGGCGTGCCGATAATAGCAAGCGTATCGTTCATCAGCAGCGCAGAGCTCAAGGCAGCGCCGAACAATATGCCGCAAACCAGTTGCGGCACGGATGTCAGCCTGCTAAATAAATGGTAGGCGATTGCATACAAATAGCCGCTTGCGACCAAGGCCTGACCGACGACAAACATGCCGAACAGAAACAGCATAACGTTAAGATCGATCGCCTTTAGTGCGTCAGGCCCGCTAATCTGGCCGGTAGCCAGTACCACCAGTGCGCCGATGCTCATCGATTGCCAGATTTTGATATTAAAATGGCCGATTTTGCGCACAGCGATCAATAAAAATACCGCAGCTAGTGCCAGTGCCGATAGGTTCATTTTGTTCCTGATAATGAATAGTCTTATAGATTGTCTTTTATATTCATTATCTTACAGGAATGGCGCTGTAGAGGTGCTTTTTGTGCCGGATATTTGGCACAATTTAAGCTTGAGTTAAGATTGAAAAACGAAAATAAGGCAATCTGTATAAATACGTAGTTTAAAGCATGAACAAGAGCGTAACCGACCATGAATGAAAGCGACATTATTTCATCAAGACGAAAATTCCTGAAAAATATGGCTTATGGCACCTTGCTGATGGCTGGAGGCGTCGGAGTCGCAAACGCTAAAGTCAAACATATAGCTAAACATGCAGTACCAGCCTCTCACTCGGCTAATCATAGATCGCGTATCCATGATACGTTGCACCCGCACATGGCCTCATACAGGCATTCTTCTACGATACGTACCTCCAGCCTATTTAACCGGAACTCGCCTTCACACAAGATGCTGGCTTTCCACAACACCCATACCGGTGACCAGTTAAATCTGACTTATTTTGAGGAAGGCCGTTATATCTCCGACGCGCTTCAGGAAATCAATCATCTGTTTCGTGATTACCATGACGGTTCCGTCCATCCTATTGATCCGGCCTTACTGGATCAGCTGTATGATTTAAAACATACCCTCGAAGTTAGAAAACCTTTTCATATCGTCTCCGGTTATCGATCACCGGCTACCAATGCCGATTTACGTAGACACAGCGACGGCGTCGCCAAAAATAGCCTGCACATGGAGGGTAGGGCGATTGATATCCGCATTGAAGGCGTAGATACCAGAAGAATTAGAAATGCAGCGCTGGCCATGAACCGCGGCGGCGTCGGTTATTACAGAAGATCCGATTTTGTGCATTTGGATACCGGTAGCGTAAGAAACTGGATCGGATAGGCCCTGTCAGGAAGACGTTAACAGCGCAATATATCCGCGTTAACTAAAGCATAAAATAAGAAGTTCAATAATTTCGTTCCCTCGTTAGTTTCTCCTGCACCGCCTTAGTTCTTAAGGCGGAAGCTCTCCCTACTGTCGAATCAAGCAGCCAACATAAAGACTCTCTATCGTTCCTGGGTTGCTTATTGTACGTCATTCATGGGAATGCTAGCTGTGCCGTCAGCAACACGTCTTCGTAACAAATACGCGCCTATTTGATTGCCTTGGCCGCGGCCTCCGGCGCTGTCGAATTGCTGCTGATAAAAAGCGATTGGTCAGACAGGTCATCCGGTTTGCTGAGAGCTTCCAGCAATACCGCATCATGACCGTAAATATCCAGATAAAACTCTAAATTATCAAACTGGTCGAAAAAAGCCGTGGTATAAAAAAACAACACCGGTATCGGTTTTTTCAAGATGACCCGTTGCGTTTTTGGGGTGCTCATGGCCAGTTGTATGGTCTCAGGGTTCCAGTTATCCTGATTCTTAAGCGCAAACTCGGCCAGTTTTTGAGGGTTTTCAACCCGCACACAGCCATGGCTGAAATCTCTTCTTGATTTGCTGAACAAGGCATTTGCCGGTGTGTCATGCAAATACACGTCCTCCTTATTAGGGAAAATAAATTTCACTCTGCCCAAGGCGTTCTTTCCCCCAGGACGTTGCCTGATTCTTAATTTGCCTTCTTTCAGCAGATTCATGGTTTCTATGTTAAGACCAGTAGGTTTTGCGCCGTCACGAAACACAGAAACCATCTCCATATTTTCCTTATCGAGGTAATTTCCGTTTTGAATTAACTTGGGTAATATTTCATTTTTGATAATGCTATAAGGCACATTCCAGTAAGGCATGAAATCGATAAAGTGCATTTCCGCCATCAACACCGGGGTTTGAGTCTTCAGCGCATTGCCGACCACGACCTTCATATTAATGATATTGGCATCCGGCTGATCAACCGCATCCAGTGCCCATAATTGGAAGGCCGGAATATTAACAATAACGGATGCGCCGCCATTGAACTCGGGCAACCAGCGCAGCCTTTCCATAGCCAATTCGATTTGTGTTACGCGTTGGCTTAAATGCACGCTGAGCACGGCCGCAGAGCCCTTTCCGATTTGACCATCAGCGGTAAGTCCATGCCGTCTTTGAAACCTCTTAACACCGGCAGCGATAGCGTCGGTGTATAACGAGGATTTTTCTGTATTGCCAGCCGCTTGGTCATCAGGCAAATCGCCTATTGTGATTAAAAACCGGCGTAGTTCGGCAATTTGCGGATGGGATTCTCCGGGGCGCAAGGTTTTTTCTATGTGCAGCTTAAAAGGCGGCGCGGTTGCGGCAAGCTCGCGGTAATGAGTCAATGCCTGTTTTAATTTTTGATATTGTTTAAACTTGGGTTCAACGGACTGCGGCAATTCAGCCACAGTGTTTTGCGTCAGACTGTTTTTAATCAATAACGGCAGATCAATCAGCTTTTTTTCTCTTAACTTTAAGTTGAAGTTTATGCCTTGCGGATTAACCCGGCCATAATGTAAGTCATGCAGGAAGCGTAGCAACGAAATACTCAGCGCCGTATCGTATAGCGCTAATTCTTTGTATGCATCCGGCTTGAGCTTTAAGGCCGACGGTAGTTTTTGCCGTAGCGTTTCAGTATCGTAATTTTTAGATTTTAAGCCGTGGTCAGCCGCATGCGCCAACAGATTAAGTGCATCGGTGATATTTTTTTCCGCATTAGCAGTGTCAAGCCACAATAACTGGTGGTTTGACATCTTATACAGTGACTCAAGGTCTTCGGTGCGATTAGGAAAATTGGACAGCATCAAATAAGGATGCTGTTTGGACGTAATGATAGCGGTAATTTCCTGAGCTATACCGGGTTCCTGACTGACGATTTCTTCGGCAAACAGCGTCTGCGTGGACAAACCCACGAAAAGAAATATCAACAGTCGGGGCATGTAATGTCTTATGATCTTTTTCAATGTATTTCTTCGCGGAAAGTGCGTGGTGTTAAGTTTTTGCAGATGGGTTACTACAAATCTTTTAGGATAATCGGTCTTTTTGATAACTATCTTACTAATCTATGATTTTAACACCAACTACCGCATTCAAGAAAGTTTGGCGGTTGCCTGGACAAATCCTTGTTCCTGCATGGATAGAGAAGACAGATAATGCAGGGACAGCATGGCGATGTGCCGGAATGGCCCATCATTTATTGAGTTTCACTCACTTTAAGGCAAATCTATGGCAACTCTTACTTTTCTAGGCGCAACAGGCCAAGTTACCGGCTCCTGTTATTTACTGGCAACCGACTCCAGCCGCATATTGCTTGATTGCGGAATGTTTCAGGGATCGAAAGCAACAGAAAAACAAAATGAAGCCGATTTTCCGTTTGATCCGGCCGACATTGACGCCGTGGTTTTGTCCCACGCCCATCTTGACCATTGTGGGCGTCTGCCCAAGCTGGTTAAAGACGGATTCAAAGGTTCGGTATTTTTGACCGCGGCCAGTTTTCCGTTGTTGGAGCTGATGTTGATGGACGCCGCCCATCTGCAATTACGGGACACGGAATGGGAAAACAAGCGCCGGGAGCGTGCCGGTAAGCCGCTGCTTGAACCCTTATATACGGAAGAAGATGTAAAAGCATTACTATCGCTACGTCAGTCGATAGATTATGAAGTAGAAACCCAAATACTTCCCGAGATAAGCGTCTCTTTTCATGAAGCAGGACATATACTCGGCTCAGCGATCGTACGTTTGCGCATCAATGATAAAGATAAAACCAAAACACTGGTTTTTTCCGGCGATTTGGGTAACAAGCATTCGCCGTTAATGCGCGATCCAGCTGTTTTAACCGAAGCGGATGTCTTGTTGCTTGAATCCACTTACGGCGACCGTGACCATAAACCGTTGGAAAACACTCTGGACGAGTTGCGCGAAACATTGGCGGAAGCGGCGGCAAGCGGGGGCAATGTGGTTATTCCGGCGTTTGCCGTGGGCAGAACTCAGGATCTGATTTACTGGCTGGGTAAAATTCAGCGTCAGGGTGGATTGCCGCAACAGCAGGTTTACCTGGATAGCCCGATGGCGATCAGCGCCAGCAATATTTATGCTGAAAACGCTCATTTATTCAATATTGACGATCCCGAATTTGCCGAAATCGCTCCCCTCGGCTGGCAAGCATGGCTTCCGGAGTTGATCTATTCACAGACGGCCGAAGAATCGATGGCCGTCAACCGCATTGCCGGCGGCGCGATTATTATTGCCGGTAGCGGAATGTGTAACGGCGGGCGCATCCGTCATCATCTCAAATACAATTTATGGCGGCGCAATGCGCATATCATCATCGCAGGTTTTCAGGCTGAAGGCACTTTGGGCCGGGCTATTGTTGATAATAAAAAACCGTATTTAAAAATTCTGGGTGCGGAAGTCAATGTCGCCGCCAAAATACACACATTGGGCGCATTGAGCGCTCATGCCGATCAAAGCCAGTTGTTGCAGTGGGCTGATCATTTTAAAGAAGCCATGCCGAGGCTTTACCTGATCCATGGCGAGAAACCGGCTTTGCTATCATTGCAGACCTGCTTCAAGCGCACCGGGTGGAAGGCGGATATTCCTCAGGTAGGGGAGAAAATTACTCTTTAAATGCCAAGAAGAGGCATGACGGTCCGGCGTACGCTAAAATACGTAGATAAAAACAAACTGACATTCCAAAGCCAGATAGCCCGGCCATAAAAAGCCGGCTCTCTTCAATCAATTTCTACCTAAAAGAGTACAACATGGCCGGAGCAAGCCTTCTAGCTTTACTTGATGATATCGCCTCAGTCCTGGACGACGTGGCCCTGATGACCAAGATTGCGGCAAAAAAAACTACCGGCGTCTTGGGTGATGATTTAGCGTTGAATGCCGAGCAGGTGTCCGGTATTAGCCCGGATCGGGAACTGCCGGTGGTGTGGGCGGTAGCGAAAGGCTCTCTGAAAAACAAAATGATTCTAGTGCCGACGGCGCTGGCGATCAGCTGGATTGCACCGTGGTTGATCATGCCGTTGCTGATGCTGGGCGGCGCTTATTTGTGTTTTGAAGGCTTTGAAAAACTGGCGCACCCGTTGCTGCATTCTCATGCGGAAGATGAAGTCCATCATGCCGAACGGGTCATGGCAGTAGCCAATCCCGAGATTGACCTGGTGGCGTTTGAACGGGACAAGATCAAGGGCGCCGTTCGTACCGACTTTGTGCTGTCAGCGGAAATTATTGTCATTACGCTGGGCGCAGTGACAACTGCGGCTTTTGCGACCAAAGTGGCAGTGCTTTCCGGTATCGCGCTGATTATGACGATAGGCGTATACGGCCTGGTGGCGATCATTGTAAAACTGGATGATGCAGGGCTTTACCTGAGCCAAAAAACGGGCACTGGCCTATGGACAAAAATACAGCATCAAGCCGGGCGAGTCTGTTTGCATGGCGCACCGTATCTGATGAAATCGTTGTCTATTATCGGCACAGTGGCAATGTTTATGGTGGGCGGCGGAATTATCACGCACGGCATTCCGATAGCGCACCACTTTATCGAACATTTTGCGCAAAGCATTAATACCATACCTGCTATCGGCGGTACCTTGGAAATGTTGGCGTCCTCTCTGCTCAATGCGCTGGCAGGCGTGTTTTCGGGAGCGCTCGCATTGGCCGGCGTGACGGCAGCGGAGCGTGTTTACACTCATTTCAGACAGTAGCGTCTCAAGCCGGAATAGGCCTGCTGCAAGTGTGAGTTATAACCGCTCCGCAAGCAGCCTCGAGCGCATAAGCTAGGACCTGGAATGCAAAATCCTGCAATGGCTTACCGTGTTGAACATAGCCGAAGAGTCAGAACGAATAGTTAAGGTTTAGTTAATATCATTAAGTTTAAATTGATGATTTTGAACTTGGCGAATAGCCAAAAAACGCGCTTTAAATCATACTCTTCCTGAGCCTGGTGCTTCGGAACCTGCAAAACAGTTTACAATAGCGCTGTATATTCATTCCTCGCTGTACTATTTAATCTATGAAAATTATTAACTTTTCTGTCGCGCAATCGAAGATTTATGCCCTGTTGTTTTTATTTCTTGTCATCGCCTTGGACCCAACCGGAGCGTGGGCCAAAAATGGCGTGCCGGATGCCGGGCAGAAAAGCGCAACGTTTGAAATCAATAAAGACACGCTAAAGGCCAAAATCGGGGCTATCAATACTCGGGAAGGTATTGATGAAGCGACGAAATCCAAGTTGCTGTCTATTTATCAGGCCGCGGTAGATAACTTGGCTAATGTCGAGAAGTTTAAGGCGCAGGCCGCCGACTTTAAGGAGGCTGTCAAGCAGGCGCCCGAGCAAACCAAAAAGTTGCAAAAGGAAATTGAACAGAGCTTGCTGAAAGTATCCAAGCAAAAACTGGAGGATTTTAAGCGCATACCGGTTGAGGAACTTGAGCAGCGGCTTATTATTGAAAAAGGCAAGATCAGTAATCTCGATGAGCAGCTCAAGAAGCTTGAAAGCGAGTTGGCGTTGCAAAATAGTCGTCCGCAGCTAATCCGCGAGGAAACCGTAGCGGCGCAGCAGGATATGGAAGCGGCGCAGAAAAAATTGCAAGCCCCAATCGGCAAAGCGGATGCGAAACTGGAATTTGAAGCCAGGCAAGCACAGCTGGACACGCTGATTGATGCGCGTAATGCCGAGCTGAAAATGCTGGATGTTGAAGCCATCAGTAACCCGGCCAGAGTGGAATTACTTAAAGCCCAGTTTCAGTTATTGGATATACAAAAATCGGCGTTAAATCCCATTGTTACGGCCATCGAAAATCTTACTTTAAACCTGCGGCAGCAGGAAGCAAAGCAGATGCAGGATGCTCTCAGTCAGGCGGAGAAAGCGATTTCGGGTAAGCATGCTCTCATTCAGGATAGCACGCGTGAAAATATTCAATATAGCCGCGACTTGCAGGATATCACGGCCAAAATTGAGCAATACACCGAGCAAAAAACCAAGGTTGATGCACAGTCCGTTGAAATTGAATCCGACTTTAAAAGCGCCGAAAAGAAAATCAGTCTGGCCGGTTTAAGTCCGGCGTTAGGCAAAATCCTGCGTGAGCAGCGGCGTAATTTATCGATACAGGATGAATTTACGCAGCAGTCCCAGAACATTCAGAATGAAACCGCGCTAACCAGTCTGGCGCAATTCAAGGTTGAAGACAAACTGAAACCGCTTGTGGACGTTGATGCGGTACTCAACGACATGATGAAACAACAGGTCGACCAAGCTTTGCCTGCGGATCAACGTATGATGATTCAGGCTGAGTTACGGATGTTGCTGAATAACCAAAAAGATTTACTCAACAAGTTGTCCGTCGCTTATATAACGTATCTGCGCACGTTGGGCGACTTTGATTTTGCCAGACAACAGATGAGTACTCAGGCCGGTAAATTTGCCACCTACCTGGATGAGCGTTTGTTATGGGTGCCCAGCTCCGAGCCGATTAACTTGGGTTACATAGCCGATTTGTATCATTCCACGCAATGGCTGTTGTCGCCGTTTAACTGGATGGCGCTCATTAAAGATACCGCTAAGCTGGTTCTTCACCATTTGTTTTTGAGTTTTATCGGAATACTGTGTTTGGTCGGTCTGCATTGGAGCAGAAACTGGGCAAAGTTGCAGTTAGCGGCTATCTCAGACAAAACGGATAGTTTTTATTACACCCTAAGAGCGTTAGCCTACAACTTGATATTAGTGTTGCCGCTGCCGTTAATTCTGCATTACTTAGGTTGGTTTTTAAATAGCAGCATTCACGTTGTCGACTTTACTAAAGCCGTTGGCGAGGGCATGAAAGGCGCAGCATTGCCGTTGTTTTTTCTGCAATTTTTTTATCGCTTGTTTGCAGCTAATGGTATTGCGCGCACACATTTTCAATGGCAAAAAAGCACTGTCAGCCTTTTACGCGCCCAGGTTGCCTGGATGCGTTTTATTATAGTGCCGGGCGTGTTCATTATCAGCAGCACCAGTGCATCGAAATTCTCGGCGCACAGCGATAGCATCGGCCGCCTTGCGTTGATCACCATCATGATCGTAATGGTTGTGTTTGCGGCCCGGGTTCTAAACCCTTCTACGGGGTTGTTATATGGTTATATCAACAAAAATCCTAATGGCTGGGTGACCAGGTTGCGTTATGTCTGGTATGCGGCAGCCATTAGCATACCGTTGGTGATTATCGGCTTTGCTGTCGCAGGCTATTATTTGAGCGCATTGGAGTTGCAACAAAAGCTCATTCTTACGTTGCGCCTGATATTCTTGGCGGTCATCATTCATGCCTTGGTGTTCCGCTGGTTAACACTGGTAAACCGGCAATTGGCTATCACCAATGCCAGACAAAAGCGTAAAGCTGCGGCGGTTCCTGAGAAGCACTTGGCAGGATCCGAAGACCCGGTGCTGCCGATTGATGAGCAGCAAATCGATATTCCCAAGATCAATGCCCAAACTATTAAGTTGCTGAATGTCGTTATCGGCTTTACGTTAGCTATCGGTTTCTGGATGATCTGGAAAAACATTTTGCCGGCTTTTTCATTTCTGGATCGTATTGTGCTCTGGCAGCATCTGGTTAAAGTCGACAATCAGGACAGTTTTCAACCGATCACCATGACCAATCTCTTGCTGGCCGGGCTTTATGCTTTTATGGCGGTAGTCGCGGTAAGAAATTTCTCCGGAGTCATGGAATTGCTGGTTTTCAGACGCTTGTCGATAGAGGCCGGCGGTCGCTATGCCGTCAATCAGCTGGCTAAATATATCTTGTTTTCCATCGGCTTTATCAGTGTCGCCAACGAGCTGGGCGGCAGCTGGTCGCAGGTGCAGTGGCTGGTTGCAGCACTCAGTGTCGGCTTAGGTTTCGGTTTGCAGGAAATCTTCGCCAATATGGTCTCGGGTATCATTCTGCTGTTTGAGCGCCCGATACGGGTCGGCGATACCGTCACTATCGGTCTTGTTACCGGTAAGGTCAGCCGTATCCAGATGCGCGCCACCACGCTGATAGACATGGATCAGAAAGACCTGATTGTGCCGAACAAAACCTTTATTACCAGTCAGCTGATCAACTGGACTCTGAGCGATCCGATAACCCGTGTAGTGGTTCCTGTGGGTATCGCTTACGGTTCCGATATTGAGCTGGCCCATAAAGTCATGATGGATACGGTAAAAGCTACGCCTCTGGTTCTTGCAGAGCCCGAGCCGAGCGTATTGTTGGTTGGTTTTGGCGAGAGCTCACTGAATTTTTCGATACGCGTCTATGTCAGTGAGCTGTCAAATCGAATGCCGGTTACGAATGCTTTACATATTCGGCTTGAAAAAGCCTTGCGTGAGCATAATATAAGCATTCCTTCTCCGGATCGGGACATTAATGTTCTTGCGGTCTCGGTTGGACACGACAAAGTAAAGAGCGAGACGTAAAAAATTACCGCTAGGTAAATAAAGATGGCGACCGGTTTTTTTAGTTGGTAATGTTGTTTATGGTGCTATGATTCGGTCACAGGATTGTTTTAGCTATTGACCACACTCAAAGAAAAAACTATGAATCTGAATTTGGAAAAAATAAATGGTTGCACCGTCCTTTTTATCAAGGAAGAAAGGATAGATGCGCATAATTCGGGAGAATTAAAAGAAGCTGTTTTGCATCTGATAGAACAAGGTGAAATCAATATTATTGTCCAACTCGAGCAGGTCCGTTTTATTGATAGCTCCGGTTTAGGCGCTTTGCTGTCAGGCTTTAAAAATGCGGCGGCCAAGTCAGGCAAACTGGCTTTGGCCAATATGCAGCAACAGGTGTTGTCCATGTTTGAGCTAACCCGCTTAAACAGGGTTTTCGATATTTATGCTGATTTAACAGAGGCTTTTGACAGCGAGGCCTAGAGGTTTTGTATGTGTAATTCGGTTATTCAGGTAGAGGTAATCATTCCGACACAGACCAAATATCTGGATTTGATCGGAAGTATCGGTGAGCATATAGCGCAAGAACTGGACAAGTTTTCCGGCGATCGGGAAGCGCTGGCTTATAATTTAAATCTGGTATTAACGGAAGCGACCATTAATGCCATCAAGCACGGAAAACTGGCGAGCCCGAGCGATACCGTCAAAATAACCATCACTATTCAGGAAAACGAACTGAATATCAAAGTGTATGATTACGGGCAGGGATTCGATTTGGAATCCGTGCCGTTACCGGATCTTGATCACCCCAAAGAAGGCGGCTTGGGTATATTTTTTATCCGTACCTTGATGGACTCAGTTACCTATACCCGGCAGGGTGATTGCAATGTTCTGGAAATCGTAAAATACCTAAGCTGATAGTAATCATATAATTTCTTATTATCCGAAATTAAATCGATTAAACACGGAAGCTGGTAAACAGCTGATTCAAAGTCGTTGTGGTAATGGTTTTTAGGAGGTATCTATTATTAATGAGAAGTTGTAGGCATGTTGTAAATCATTAATTAAGGATAAGCAATTGAACAGACTCACCAAAACCTGGCCGATTGCCTTAAAGCGGATAGCTGAAAGAGCTTTGGGTGAACAAGCCGGTCATCAATTGTGGCAAAAATATCATGCAGCGTTTTCGGATGAATATCGGGCGCTGGTTTCGCCGCGTTATGCGTTAAAAGATATATTGCATCTTGAGTGCATTTTAGCCGGCAACAACCAAGATTTCAGCTCATTACCCACATCTTATGGGCAGCGCATCAGCCTGCTTAACCCCAGCAAGAGAGTCGGCCACTACCGGCTGCATTTTTATAGCCGTCAGCAGCGCTATCTGGACGAATATATCCCGGTTCTGGAAAACATGCATTTAAGAGTGATGGACCAGGTGCAGTTTTCGGTTACTGTCGATAATGTCACCCTGTTCATTAAAAGCTTTACCATTAAGGCAAAAAGTCAGGGTAACTCATTCAACATGCTGAGAACACGGATGCTGGAAACCATTCAATTGGTCATGGATGGTGCGGCTGAGAATGATGCACTCAACAAGCTGTGCATTCTGACCGGGATGGACTGGCAGGAAATCGACGTGCTTAGGGCTTACCGGAACTATTATTTGCAGTTCGGTCATCAGGTTACTCGATCCAGCATTCATCGCGCCCTGATTAACAACCCGCAGGTTGCGCAAGGGCTGTTTAACTATTTTGAAGTGCGTTTTAGGCCGGACCCAGATTGGGATGATCCGGCAATCCGGGAAGAGCAGGCTGCCTTCACGCTGCGTTTGCAATTGCTGGAGAGCATTGCCAAGGTCGCTGAAATTAATGATGACCGGATTTTACGCACCTTGTTTAACCTGATCGACGCGACGATGCGCTGTAATTTTCATCGGCGCCGCAACTCGGCGGATTATTTTATCGCCTTTAAAGTCAACAGCCTGGGCATTATTGATATGCCTGCGCCCCGGCCGCAAAACGAGATCTATGTTCACGCGGTGAATATGGAAGGCATTCATTTGCGTAGCGGCAAAATTTCCCGAGGCGGCATTCGCTGGTCGGACCGTCCCGATGATTTTAGAGCCGAAATTCTGGGGCTGATGCAGACGCAGATCAGCAAAAACGCCTTGATTGTTCCAACAGGCGCTAAAGGCGGATTCGTCGTCAAAAAGAACGGCTCAAAATCCGTGTCCGGCGCAGTAACGCAAGAAGCAGGCAAAAAAGCCTACCTTACCTTGATACGCGGTCTGCTTGATTTAACCGACAACTATGTCGGCGACAAGATCGTCAAGCCGCATAACATCGTATGTTACGATGATCCCGATCCCTACCTGGTGGTGGCTGCCGATAAAGGTACGGCCCAGTTCTCGGACATTGCCAACGCCGTCTCTACAGAATACCAATTCTGGTTAGGCGATGCCTTTGCCAGCGGCGGTTCCTATGGTTATGACCACAAGGCGCTGGGCATTACGGCGCGCGGCGCCTGGGAATGCATAAAGCGCCATTTTCGGGAAATCGGCAAAGATATACAAAGCGAAGCTTTTAGCGTCGTCGGCATCGGCAGCATGGACGGCGATGTGTTCGGCAACGGCATGTTATTGTCGCCCTATATTCGGCTCATGGCAGCATTTAGCGGCCAGCATATTTTTATCGACCCGAATCCGCCCGACAGCGATGCGGCCTTTAACGAGCGCAAGCGTTTGTTCGAATTGCCGGGCTCCAGCTGGGACGATTATGACCGGACGCTTATTTCATCGGGCGGCGGCGTCTATCCACGGTCGGCCAAAGATATTCCGGTTTCCGCCGAGCTGAGAAAATGGCTGGGCGTACGTTACAAATCGTTGGACGGCGAATCCCTGATCCGTTATTTGTTGAGAGCGCCGGTGGAACTATTATGGCTGGGCGGCATCGGCACTTACGTAAAGGCAAGCACGGAAAAACACCAAGATGTCGGCGACCGGGCTAATGACAACGTACGCGTGGATGCGGCCGATCTCGGCGCCAGTATTGTTGGCGAAGGCGCTAATCTGGGCTTTACGCAAAAAGCGCGTATCGAATACAGCCTGAGGGGAGGGCGCATTAACACCGACGCAGTCGATAACTCGGCAGGCGTTGATACCTCCGACCATGAAGTGAATTTAAAAATCTTCCTGGTCGGGCTGCAAAAGAAAAACCTGATCGAAGATTACCAACCGTTATTTATCAGCATGACCCAGGATGTTTGCCGCTTGGTGCTGTTAGATAACATTGCCCAAAGTTTATGTCTGTCTTTGGATCAATTGCGTTGCGCGGAACATCCGGCCGATTTTTTGCAATTGGCCGATCGTTTGGAAACCGCAGGTTTTTTCGATAGAGCCATTGAATGCTTTCCGCATACCAAGGAGGTCATGTCCCGGCCCGGACAGTGCATAACCCGGCCTGAGCTGGCGGTATTGATGGCCGCAAGCAAAATGTACCTGACCCAATTGATACAGGACCAATCCGCCTTGTTGCAGGAAGAATGCTGCAACAATTATTTATATGCCTATTTTCCCGACCAGATCAGCAAACAGTACGCAAGCTATCTGCCCGGCCACCCCTTGGCCCATGAAATTAAAGCCACCTTGATCAGCAATAAAATCATTAATGAGGCCGGTTGCAGTTTTTTAAGCCTGGATGCCGACAGCCAAAACACGCTGGATCAGGTCACCTGTTACCTGACTTTCGACCAGGTTTTAAGTGGCGATGCCTTACGCCAGACAATCAATGCGCTGGACAATAAAATAGCGGCCGACCAGCAATATCAGTTGCTGCTGCAACTGGAAAATACCTTGATCGGCTTTTGCCGTTGGGCCTTAATGCAGGGAAGGAAAATTCGGCCGACTGAACAGACCGTTACGTGTTATAGCCGCCACTTAAAGGACTACGAGGACTATTTTATAAGCGATCACGCCGAGTTTGACGAACAAATGGTGCAATATCAGCAAGAGGGCATTCCCAAACAGCTGGCATTAAGCATGGTGTTTATAGCCAGTCTCAATGATTTTCCCCTGATCGTTTCGATGGCTGCCGAAACCGGCCAGGATTTTGTCGTCACTTTAAAACTGTTCAACGAAATCAGCCAATATCTGGGCTTGAATGAAGTTAATGAACAGTTGGCCAGAATGTCCATGCATGATTATTGGGAACGTAAGGTGCTGAATGAATTACAAGAGAATATAAAACAAGTGACCGGCCAAGTGCTTAAAGCCATTCTGGCAAGCAAGGCCGAAACTTGCGCCGACTATTTTGAACAGCCCGGCGAAAAACATAAAATCAGCCGATACCGGCATATTTATCAGGAGATTAACAGTACGTTGCCGGTTAACCTGTTTCCTTATATTGTGCTGGCTAAGGAGTTGGAGCATTTGGTTGACGGTCATTAAACACCGGTAGGGGAGACCCCCTACATTCGGTTGATTATAATCAAGAGCCTTATCTTATCGATTAGTTGGAAAACGCTTTCATCGTCTCATTAATTTTCTGTTTAGCTTCATGCAAGACATTGAGTGATAGTTCCGGAGACAGTGAAAAGTTCTTTAATTTGCTGGCGGCAGGGATAGAGGAGATAACAGGAAGCCCAGACATGTTTTTGCAGCCGATCTTATTGTGTAAACGGGAAAGCACGACAATGTCGGTTAAGTTAAGCTTTTCACTATTGTTTTGATACCAGTCCTCAGCATAGAGCGGAACTTTAAGATATTCTTCGACAAATCCCCAGTCATTCAGAATTTTGTATCCTACCGGGCCTTTAACGTAAGTTAGAGCGAGGTCAATATCTGATTCAGTGTAATAATTTTTTGGAAAATTGGCGGCAAAGCTTAAAAAAGGGACAGCGCCAATATTGCAGACAAGTCCAGCGAGTAACGCTTCTTCCGGATTAACTTGTTTGGTAATGGAGGCCAACACAAAACTGATGATGGAAATAGAGAGGCTTTCTTTCCAGAGTTCATCCAAGTATTTTCTTATAAGAGGCGAATTCGTTTTGAAAATGCGATGAATGCTTAAACTAATGACCAGGTTACGAGTGGCATTTAGCCCAATACGATTTACAGCTTCAAAACAGCTTTTTACAGGGGTTGCGCTGAGATAAAGAGGACAATTGGCTAAGCCAATAAGCTTGGCGGAAATAACGGGGTCATGTTGAATGATTTTTACTGCATCAGCAATGCCCATAGCATCGTTGTACATGGCATTGCGCAGTTTAATTGCTACATCCGGCAATGAGGGTATATTCAGCTCCTCTTCGTTATAGTGATGAAAAAAGCCCGATAACAAATGGTTATCAGTTAATTCATCCGGAATCGCCAGTGTTGAAAATTGCGATAAGGGCGCATATTTGGGAGACAATATTTTTTGCGAGACGCGCAAAACACTGACGTCAGTTTTAGCTATCGCTGTTGTTGTATATATGTCACCGCTTGAGAGCGGAAATTTAGCCTCTCCGGTTCCAGCTACGATTTCATAAATTTTGCCATTCTCATCCGATAAAGAAACAGTGCCTTTTAATAAGTATAGGGCTGAGTCAGTCTTATCGCCGTAACGAAACAAGATGGTTTGTTTAGGAAGAACTTCAGATTTAAGGTCGGAAGTAAAGGCTAAAAGCTTTTCAGTATCATAATTTCTGATTGGGAAAAGTTCTTGTACCACAGACATTGAAATGTTTTCAGAAACTATTTTCATGTTTATTTTTTAAAATTTGCACCAGGTAATAGATTATAAAAAGGTTAATTGCGTAGAATTTATTTCATAAAAACTTTCATTGTTTCCGAGATTTGCTGTTGAGCATCTTGTATTATCTGTAAAGACATTTCCGGTGTTAACTGTTGATTACTCAACTTTTGAAAGACCGGTAAGGTACTGATCAAAGGCAGTTTAGTATCGCTGATATTATTTAAAAGATGATGGTATTTAGCTAGCAATACAATATCATTAAGACCAAGATCATCCCCGTCATCTCCAAACCAATTTGTGGATTGTAAGGGAATCTGTTTTAGCTGATCCGGAAACCCCCATTTTTCCAGAATAATGGTGCCGATTTGTCCTTGCATTTCATTGATACAAAGCTCTATATCAACTGATTGATAACTGTCTTCCGGTAAACTATCAGCAAAAGCCAGTATCGGAAGCGCGCCTATATTATGCAATAGTCCTGCGAGCAGAGCTTCATTTGAATCCACTTTCTTAGTCAGCTGAGCCAGAATGCAGCTAATACTGGAAACTTTTATACTTTGCATCCAGGTATCCTGAATATGTCTTTTAATATGCGGTTTTTCACACTTTATCAGGTCTTTCATGCTGAAAGCGGTCACCAAGTTGCGGGTGGTTTGCAAGCCCAGTCGATTAATGGCGTCAAAATTATTGGTAATGGGATGCGGCAAACGATAAATAGGACTATTAACGACTTGTATCAGCTTGGCTGCAATTACCGGATCCAGATTAATTATTTTAGTAATTTCCTTAATATCTGAACCTTGCTGAGCCGCTTGGTTAAACTTTATAGCAATATTGGGAAGAGTAGGTGTTTTAATATCCCCCTGCATTAAGGTTTCATAAAAACCATTAAAAAATGAATTGTTTTTGAGATGCTCGGGTATATTCAGCTTATTTTCAAATGAAGCGGCAGGACGCTCCATCAGTAGAGCAGATAGGGGAATATAAATTACCGTTGCATCGGTTTTTGCTATTGCAGTCATACAATGCTGTTTACCTGCCGATAGGGGATATAAGGCTTTAAAGGAACCGGAAAATATTTCCTGTATTGAACCATTATTGGATTCCATATAGACCTGGCCCTTAATAATATATGTTAGAGAGTCTGATTCTGTTCCTCTATTAAATATAATCGAACCGGGCAAAAAGTTAGCAGCGGTAATTTGTAATTGCTGCATATCTTTTCCGTCTAACAATTGTGAGACAGGAATTAATTTGTTTAAAAATGAAACAGGGATATTAACGACTTTTCTTACAGGTAAGGGTTTGCAATCAATCTCCGGTTTAAATTTATTTTCAATATTACTATCAAGTACTGGAGTGGATTTTCTCCTAAAAAAATTCCAAAACATAATGAACGAAACTCCGGCAAATTAACAAATAGATGTGATAAATATAATAGATAAATGTAATAACTTCGCTTTTTTTAAACAAAATTAGAGTGCTCAAATAAGAATAGCGATTGACGCTATATTGTTGCCGTTAGAGTAACGAGCCGGGAATCTTGGGTCAATAAGTACCATACGCATGTATTGAGCTTTGTATTGCCGAATTTGAGTTCAAGCAAACAATATTTATTTGATAGGAAAGTAGGCGATATTTTCATAGTTATTTTCGATATTGGCGGGCGCTAAAAAATGCCAAGACGATGATGATATATTGACTCTCATCATCGCATTTAGCGCATCCTGCGAGTTATTTAAATAAAACGGTCCAGCCGCTAAGCGCTTGTTCTTTGGTATAAGCCACACCGTGGTGTTTAAGACCTTCAGGATTAAGTAGGGTAATAATGCCGCCATCGTTGCTGAGTTGGGCTCCCTGTCCATCCAGGGCGACTACGCCGGTTGCGCCCGGTTTTAGTACCATGTGATGGATAACAGAGCGTTTTTTGTTTTTATCCGCAATAGACCAACCTGATAAATTGACTTCGTTCGGAGCGAGGTTAATCAAAGTCACTGTTTCATGACCCACATTCTTACCTTGCGGGTTGACCAGCGCTGCAACGATATGGACGCTGGCATCTAGTGTCGGAGGAATAACAACAACACCTTCGCATTGTGGAAGCCGATGGCCGGTGCGATCGTCGGTATGCCAGCACTGGGACTGAAAAGCCAAAAAAACGGCGACCCATTGTTCCGGCCAAATCTCTGCGCCGACACCGACAATGACTTTATCAACACTCGGAAAATGAAATAGCAGCGCGCCGTCCTGCCAAACGCCGTCATCCCTGACATAGTCATCGACGTTGCCCTGGTTCATGTGAATATCATGGACACCGTTGCCAGGCTTAAAACCGAAATATTTATCTTTTAAACCCTTTTCAGGTCCCCAACGTTCACCGAAAGCATAAACGCTTGCCCGCTCGTCGCCGATGGCGCGTTGCACATAAGCATCTATTTTTTCGTTGAGATCATTATCGGGGCCGGGAACGTTATAGGGCAAAGGGCGCATTTGTCTGGGATCGAACAGATTGCCGCGAATGAAATCCAGCGCCATCGTGTTCGGCTCACTTTGCAGCTCGGTAAAACCTTGATTCAGATGTTTTAACTTCTCCAGGACAGGATGTTGAAAATCATCAATGACAAGATACATCAGCTCGGAAGGCGCGAGATTGGACTTTACATTAACGGCAATGCGGTAGTCTGTCGTATCGTCGATAAGATGCATTTCATAATGCGGACTTGATCGTTGGCCGATTATTCTATTGATGGCCTTACCTTTAAGGACACCATATTGTTTAAGCGCCATGACTCCTCCTTAGGAAATTTCTGGATCTACTCGCAAATAACAAATTCGCCAGCCTTGTAGGGTACGCATCGCGTACCTTTTGGGGATTGGATCCAGTTGAAAACGTTGAAAACGGTACGCGATGCGTACCCTACGGTGCTGTCAAAGAATTATCCCAATCAGTTTAAAAGCATATTCACCACGAAGGCACGAAGAGCACGGAGAAGAACCATTCTTTTTAATTCAATGTATTGAAAACTTCGTGTTCTCGGCAATTGCTCCTGCATTGCTAAACCACAAGGATGTGGTGAATGCAGAAAACGCAGGAGCGGTTTTCTGCCTACCTCCTGCATCCGTGCAGTCGTCTGTGTCCTTCGTGGTTAGTCTCTTAAACAGATTACTTTCACAGTCTCATACCCTACGGTGCTCCTGCCTACCATCATTTAATCAATCGATTTTCAGCACCTTGGCGCCGCGTATTTTCCCCATCTTTAGTTCTATCAACGCCTCGTTTGCCTGTTCCAATGCAAATGTCTGAATTTCAGGCTGGATATTCATTTTGGCCGCCAAGTGCAAAAAATCCGTGATATCGGTTCGGGTGATATTGGCGACGCTTTTTAGCTCTTTTTCCTGCCAAAGATGCGCAGCATAATCCAGGTTCAGCAAGCAGCGTTTGTCGCCTTCCTTACGGATCGCATTGATTACCAGCCTGCCGCCGGATTCCAGGTTTACCAATGCTTCAACGACAGGTTCCCATGCCGGGGTGGTATCGATGATACTGTCCAGTTTATGCGGGGCCCGCTCAATAGTATCTCCCGTCCACACCGCGCCCAGTTCTTCGGCAAACGATCTTTCCTTCGCATTTCGGGCAAAAACATAAATCTCGCAATTCGGATATTGGTACTGAACCATTTGTAACACCAGATGCGCCGATGCGCCAAAGCCGGTCAATCCCAGCCGTTGTCCGTCTTTTAAGCCCGTCATACGCAACGAGCGATAGCCGATGGCTCCGGCACAAAGCAAAGGGGCGGCTTGCAGGTCGGAAAAAGCTTTCGGGATCGCATAGGCAAAAGCTTCCGGCACAGTCATATATTGGGCATAGCCGCCATTGGCGTCGCGGCCTGTCGCCGCGAAACGCGGGCACAGGTTTTCGAAACCATTCAAACAAAATTTACAGATGCCGCAAGCGGAAAAAATCCATGCAACACCGACTCTGTCACCCAATTTAAGCGTGCTGACCTTGCTGCCGACGGCTTCGATTCGGCCGACTACTTGATGACCGGGGATTATCGGTAAGTAGGGCGGCGGAGCGCGTCCTTCAATTTCGTCCAATTCAGTATGACAAATCCCGCAGGCTAAAATTTTCAGCAGGACTTCTCGTTCACCGGGAATCGGAACCGGCAAATCCATTAGCGTCAGCGGCATGGAATGTTCTTGAAGATTACAGAGCGCTTTCAATACCATGGCTTTCATTAATATCACTCCATAAGCATCAATTTAAGCGCAAACCCTATTCAACCGGTTATACCCATAGGCACAGCCGACTGCATGGCGCAGTTGGCCGCCAAACACATGAAATTCCTATACTGACCTTGTCTCGCGGCTTTATGGTCATAGGTGTTCATTAAACGATGGAAGTTTAATAGCTCATTTATGGCCCCAAGAATCCCGCCGGCCCCTTGCGTCTCGTGTGATTCTGCTACGGCTTTGTGCGCAAAGCTATAAGTAATAGCACTGATTGAAACTTCCTCGGGGTCATGTTCGAATCAGAGTCAGTGTTGCTGGAAATAACTATCCATGCTGTGAATTGTTATCAAGCGTTCTCACGCAAACCGCGAGAACGATAGAATCCCCGGGAGCACAACTAATGAGCGATCTGCAACGCATGTTGGACGATATTAAAACGGAAGTTAACATGACCCGGCATTTGATTGGTAAGAATGCCTTGGACGACAGGGTCATGGCTGCCATGAAGCAAGTGCCCCGGCATAAGTTTTTGTCTCCGAACTTCCGCTTTCTTGCCTACGATAACGGCCCGGCGCCCATCGGCGCAGGGCAGACCATCTCCCAGCCGTATATCGTTGCCTTGATGACCGATTTACTGGACACCGAAGCTACCGATACCATTTTGGAAATAGGCACCGGTTCCGGCTATCAGGCAGCTATTCTTTCAAAGCTGGTCAAGCAGGTTTACTCGATTGAAATCATAGAAGAGCTGGCTACCAACGCGCGCCGCCAACTCAAAAAAATGGGTTATAACAATGTGGCGGTTAAAACCGGAAACGGCAACCTTGGCTGGCCGGAACATGCCCCCTTTGACGGCATCATCGTCACCGCAGCTGCACCTTATATTCCCCAGGCCCTTATTGACCAATTACGTACAGGCGCACGCTTGGTCATTCCGGTCGGTTTTCCTTACAACTATCAGGAATTGATGGTTATACAAAAAAAGCCCAACGGTGAAATCGAGCCCCGTAGTGTTTTGGGTGTCAGTTTTGTGCCGCTGACCGGTGGTTCATATACGGACACAACCGGCAAAGACTCGGACTTAGGTAACAGGGATTATGAATAACCATGATATAAAAGATCTGTCTTTGGCCGATCAAGGACGCGACCATATTCAATGGGCGTTGACTGAAATGCCGGTACTGAGCGCCATCCATGCCCGTTTTGCAAAGCAGCAGCCCTTGGCGGGCGCCCGAATCAGCGGATGCCTGCATATCACGACCGAAACCGCCAACCTCGCACGCACCCTGAAAGCGGGCGGCGCGAAGCTGGTTTTATGCGCCAGCAACCCGCTCAGCACTCAGGATGATGTTGCCGCCGCGCTGGTGCAGCATTACCAAATCCCCACGTTTGCCGTTCGCGGCGAAGACGGCAGCGCTTATTACCGGAATATCGCCAAAGCGCTGGATCATCGACCGCAGCTAACCATGGACGACGGCGCCGACCTGGTCAGCGAATTGCACAAGAACCGCAGCGATTTGTTGCGCGAAGTGATCGGCGGCACCGAAGAAACCACCACCGGCGTGATTCGGCTGCGCGCCATGGCGGCGGATCATGCGCTGAAATTTCCGGTGATTGCGGTCAATGACGCGATGACCAAACACCTGTTCGATAACCGCTACGGCACCGGTCAAAGTACGTTGGATGGCCTGATTCGCTCCACCAACATATTGCTGGCCGGAAAAACCTTTACCGTGGCCGGCTACGGCTGGTGCGGCCGCGGCATTGCGATACGCGCCAAGGGCCACGGCGCGCAGGTCATCATTACCGAAGTCGATCCGTTGCGGGCGCTGGAAGCTGCCATGGACGGTTTTCGCGTCATGCCGATGCTCAAGGCCGCCGCCTGTTCGGATTTTATCGTTACCGCAACCGGCGACAAGCATGTGCTGGGGCAAACGCATTTTGAGATTATCAAAGACGGCTGCGTCATCGCCAATGCCGGGCATTTCAATGTTGAAATCGATATTCCGGAACTGGACAGTCTGGCGATAAAAAAGCAACGTCCGCGTCCTAATGTCGAAGCCTATCAGCTTAAAGACGGGCGCACCGTCCGGCTGCTGGCCGAAGGGCGGCTGGTCAACCTGGCCGCCGCGGAAGGCCATCCGGCGGCCGTTATGGATATGAGCTTTGCCAATCAGGCCTTGAGCATTGCCTATTTATGGAAGCAGGGAGCGGATCTTGAAAACACCGTGCATCCGGTGCCGGCCGATATCGATCAGCAGATCGCCGCCATGAAGCTGTCGGCGATGGGGCTCAGTATCGATAGCCTGACTCCGGAACAGCACACTTATCTGTCATCATGGAAAGAGGGCACTTAAACCTTATAAGCACTGTAGGGTACGAGATTGTGAAAGTATTCGAATCAATAGACTAACCACGGAGGACACAGAGACCACGGAGAATCTAATAGGGTGAGTTAATAGGATTTTTTTCTCCGTGTCCTTCGTGTTCTCTGTGGTAAATAATTCTCTCAGCTTGATTTGGATAATAGCACCGTAGGGTACGCATCGCGTACCTTTTCGGGACTTGATCCTGCGGAGATTGTTGAAAATGGTACGCGATGCGTACCCTACAGCAAAAGCCCCGGTACTCGGCGCGGCAACAAAAGAAATATGTCCTGTGTAATATCAGTTATACAAGAACGCAGCATGTGGCTCATCGCCACTAAATTTAGGTATTGATCCGGAGAACAACAATGACTGAAACTAATCAACAACAAGATGTTACAGATGCAGTCCGCGAAGCGGTTAAATCTGGAACCGATATTCATCAACAAGTTAAGGATATAGTCCTGCAAGCCCTGACCAAAGGGCGATTGGATATGGAAAATATCCGAAAAGTGACTGAAGCGGTCGGTCAAGGCATTGATGAAGGCATAGCCGGCCAGGATAAGCACGCCGCAGAGGCTTTCGTGAATGCCGCCAATGCCTTGGATGATGCGTTGGCGATTGCGACGGAAGCCTCGACATTGGCTATTCAGGAGGCGGCTTATAAAGCATCGTCCCAGCATGATTTTAATCAAGCGATCAAAGACATACAGAACATGGAAGGCTTGTTTATCGATTCCTTGGAGAAACTCGCCAAAGGCAGCACTCAGGCGGTTGCCGACATCGTTAATGACTTTATCGATCATGCAGGGAAAAGCGGTACGGCAGTCGGCAAGCAATCCGTAAAAGCCCTGAATGCGCTTGCGGATTTGCCGATGATCAGTGCGGATCTCATTATTTCAAGCACGGCAGCCACAGCGTCCGCTTTAGCAGAGATAGGCAGCGGTATTTTAATGGGCATTGCAGAAAGCCTGCAGCCTTCTCATTCCAAAAAATAACATCAGACCTACAAAATGCTGTGGGAAATATTAAATGCCGTCAAAGACTTGGGCAGGGCTCATGATATTGCCACGGTATTAATACGCTATGGCTTCGGTAGCTTTGTTCGCGGTTTGGGAATGGGCAAAGCCATAGAACGCGCCGGCAGGGCGCTGCACTGGCAGCATGTTGAAGAGTATGTAAAACTGGATACGCCGCAGCGCATACGCCATGTTCTGGAAGAGTTAGGGCCTACCTTCATCAAATTAGGGCAAATCCTTGCAACACGCGTTGATTTATTTCCTTCGCAATATATAGCCGAGTTTGAAAAGCTTCAGGATCAGGTGCCGCCGATGCCCTTTGAAGAGCTGCTGCTCCAATTGGAAGAAGACCTGAACGGCACTATTGACGAGTTTTTTGCGGAAGTCGAACAAGTCCCGCTTGCCGCCGCTTCTATTGCCCAGGTTCATAAAGCCGCACTCAAGGATGGAACACCGATTATTTTAAAAATCCGCAGGCCCGGTTTGCGCAAACTGATTGAAGCCGATTTGCGCCTTCTACACCGCATTGTTGAAATTGCCGAGTCCGAATCGCCGGAGTTTCGAAGGTTTCACCCGAAAGAAGTCCTGCGCCAGTTTAACCAGTCATTGCGCAGGGAGCTTGATCTGGCCGCCGAGTGCAGAAATGCGGAACGGATCGCCGCCAATTTAGCCTATGATCTTAATATCAGGATTCCCCGCGTCTATTGGCAATGGACCTGCGAGAGGCTCAATGTGCAGGAATATATAGAAGGCATTCAGGGCAGGGATCTTGCCGCTGTCGAAAAAGCCGGTCTGGACAGAAAACTGCTGGCCGAACGCGGCACCGGAGCGGTTATGAAGATGATCATGGAAGACGGTTTTTTCCATGCCGACCCGCATGCCGGCAATGTGTTCTATTTGCCCGATAATAAACTGGCTTTTATCGATTTCGGCATGGTGGGTCGTTTAACTGAAGATCGCAGGGATCAGGTTGTCCGTTTGCTGTACGGCATGACCAATCATCTGCCAAACAAAGTGGCTGAGATACTTGAAGACTGGTCAGACAATATTTCTACCGACGAGCAAATGCTGATTGTTGATCTTGAAGCTTTCGTTGACCAATACAGTTCACTGGCATTAAAGGACTTAAATCTCACCGATATGATGAGCGATTTGATGACCATACTAAGAGATCATAAATTGATACTACCTGCCGATCTCGCTTTGTTAATTAAAACTTATATCACCATGGATGGGCTGGGCAGGCATCTTAATCCGGAATTCAACACATTGGTTTATACCGCTCCCTACGTGCAAAAAATCATGGAGGAAAGATACACGCCGGAAGCTATGGCTCAACGCGGATGGCGCAATCTGGTCAGCGTCACCGATCTTTTGGCAAGCTTGCCTAAAGATCTGCGCAAACTGTTGCGGGCATCAAGGAAAGGGGCTTTTCAGGTTGATATTACCGTCAAGCGTCTGGGTGTGTATGTTAATCACATAGATAATGCGATCAGCCGGTTGACCATGGGCATAGTCACAGCGGCGCTTATTATCGGCTCTTCCATTATCATGACGGTAGAAGGCGGGCCGGAAATACTCGGCTTACCGGCATTCGGGTTTCTGGGCTACGCTTTTGCCACGGTAACAGGCATATGGCTATTGCATTCTATTTGGAAAGGCGGGCAATGACTGGATAGCTCAAAGCGGTAGGGTACGCATTGCGTACCATTTTCTGGGCTACGCTTTTGCCACAGTAACAGGCATATGGCTATTGCATTCTATTTGGAAAGGGGGGCAATGACTGGATAGCTCTAAGCGGTAGGGTACGCATTGCGTACCATTTTCTGGCTCAAGTCCCAAAAGGTACGCGATGCGTACCCTACGGTGCTACGGTGCTGGATGACTACTTAAAAAACCGCTTTAATAGCCGCGCCCTAAACTTTTAACTTCCACTAATACGCCGTTTTCAAAACGAAGGTATTGCTGGAAACGGGAAGGGCCAAGGTTGTAGATCCATTCTTCTACCTTGATTTCTATATATTCTGTCGTATCCAGGGTTCTGTAAGGGAAACGTAGCGTCCTGCTGACTACTTCGGTGTGAGTTTGGATTGAGTCCGGCTCTCCGCATTGAGCAATGACTTCTTCTATATAGTCGCCCTCAACAACCAGATTGTGTCCGCACCTCATCGCATAGGCGCTATTCATGCAACATAAACTTAAAACTATGACCCATGTAACGATGTTTTTCATTGCGTAAACCCTATGAAAAAGTCTTGAATCAGTTAGCCGTTAAAACAGATCGGCATAGGTTCGGCATTCGTTGCTGAGAGAATAAACCGTGAACTCATTCTATCTTGAAACAGTAAAGCCGGACATAAAAAAGCATGCCTGATTTACAGGGCTTGATAAACAAGCTTGGGCGAGGTATTTTCCATTGATAGTCCGCAGCGGCAACAGCCGAAACCCGCCAATCAGCCGCCGCTCCCGACACATGAAGCGATAGAGACTGTGAAAGTATTATATTTAATTAGGCCGAGAAAATTATTCACCACAGAGAACACGAAGGACACGGAGAACATATCCTGTTAATTCATGATATTAAAACTCCGTGTTCTCGGCAATTGCTCCTGCATTGCTCTCGATCGCTGTTCCAGACGCGAGATTCTACCTCGGCAACCGCTCCCTGCGTTGCTCTACCTCCTGCGTCCGTGCAGTCGTCCCCCATCCATGGGGTCGTACCTCCTGCATGACCCACAGGGATGTGGGAAATGCAGATATTGCAGGAGCAAATATCTGCCCGTGCAGTCGTCTGCGTCCTCCGTGGTTACTCTTGGATTTTTTCTTAAACCGAATACTTTCACAGCCTCGATAGCGGTATATTGAGGATTTTATGTCAGATATTCGAGTCGAAAACTGGATGGATCTTCATAAAGTTCTTTATGATCTTCCCCCGAATGAGGATACTCATAAGCGGTATAGATCGCATTATGTTTATCGAGGCATGGCTGACAGTAGTTGGGGGCTTGAAACCAGCCTTTACCGAATGGGGGGCGCTTTTGAAAGTATAGAAAACCCCTTGCTCAGAAGTTTTAAAAAATATGCGGAAACCGGATCGATTCCGGGCGATTCTCTATGGATAAGGCTCTCGGTAGCGCAGCATCACGGGCTTCCTACCCGGCTGCTGGATTGGACACTGTCTCCGAAGGTTGCGCTTCATTTCGCCACTGCGGAAGAAAATTTCTACGACAAGGATGCCGCTATATGGAGAATCAACATACTCGAAGTCAAGAAGCTTCTTCCGGATGAACTTAAAGAGGTGCTGCATGGGGCATGCGCGGATTTATTTTCGGTAGAGATGTTGGAGGGCAATATTCGGACGCTGGAAAGTTTTGATGCTTGACGACCTGGTGAGCCTTTTATCTTGCTTTTCGAACCGCCTTCACTGGATGCCCGGATCATTAACCAAGCGGCGATTCACTTGGTCATGTCGGATGCGAAATTACTGCTAAGTTCGTTTTTACAACAACATCCAACGCTGTACGACCGTATCATTATTCCCAAGGAACTGAAATGGGAAGTCCGGGACAAATTCGACCAGGACAACGTGACCGAACGTTTGCTGTTTCCCGGACTGGACGGTCTTTCACGCTGGCTAAAGCGGTATTATGGGCCTGGTCCGAATGCGTAGCAGGCCGGATAATCACTTTTCATCGCGCAGTATTCGAATTTGCTAATGAATTTTTGCTACTCTATTCAAATAGATCACCGGATAGATCGGACAATGGCTTTTACCGTCCAATACTTTTTTGCACTCAATTGCGTAGGGTATGTTCCCTAGCAAGGGTTAGAAGAAGCTTTACAGCAGGAATCGGTCGATATCGAGAGCCCGTGAAACACGCCTAAAATGTCGATTCTTTTAGGGCCTTATATTAAATACGCAATTCGGTAATGTCCGTACAACAAAATGCGAATATCACCATCGGATTCTTTGCGATAGAGATAGCCGATTTCAGGAAAATTACGTAAAAGCTGAGCTTTTGCATAAATGCCGGAAACAACATTTGCGGCTGCATCCGGCTTGTCTTGCCTGACATAGTCATAAATATCCCGCAGCCATCGCTCGGCTTCCGCAGTCCAGTTTATTTCTGCCATGTCAGGATTCGATGTTCCATTTCTTCATTAGAAATTATCCGGTTTTCGCGAGAGTCTTTTAAGCCGCGTTCTATCATGAGCGAAAAGGCAAGCTCTCGCAAAATTTCATCAAAACTGCTGTCTTCAGGTTGAGCTTGAACTATTTCAGAAATCCTCTCTTTGACTGTCGACATAATTAAACGCTCCTATATTGGGTTGTAAGGAAATGAGATAGATGATTTTTTTATTATGTTATAAATCCAATTACATACGCGTAGACTATAGTACTCCCCGATCATGAGCTCTACGGCTATCGGATAACTGCCTTACGCCGCTCAAAATTTCAGGTGTTGCACTTCTGAAAAATAGAGTCTTTCATCAATGCCCGCAAAGTATCGGCATTGACAGGCGCGGCGCATTCGGCGGTATTGTCGAAATAAACATGCACTTCCTTGCCCTGCTCAAGCCACTGGACAATGCGTTCGGCCCAATACGCCAGTTCAGCATTGCTGTAGGAAGAGACATAAGTTTGCGTGTGTCCGTGCAGGCGAATGTAAACCAAGCTTGAGGTGACACGGTCCCACATCGGCCAAGACTCGGCATCCGATTGGCACACGGCGATATCGGCTTGGGCCAGGCAATCCGCTGTTTCATCGTCAAACCAGGAATCGTGCCTGAATTCTATACTGTGGCGCACCTCAGGCCATAGCATTAAGGCATCGATAAAGCCTTGCAGCCGGGACAAATTCTTTTTCAATTGGCCTGGCAGTTGCCAAAGCACCACGGCCAATTTGTCCCCAAGCGCTTCGGCATGGCTTTTTTCTATCAGTATCGAGGCTTCCGGATCAAACAGCTTTTTGTTATGCGTTAAGTAGCGGTTGGCTTTTAATGCGAATCTGAATGTGGCGGGGGTAGCATCAGACCATTTTTTAAAAGTGTCGGGACTTTGCAAATGATAAAAAGTGCCGTTGATTTCCACCGCACCAAAGCGCTCAGCGTAGAATTTCAGCCAGTCTTTCCGGGCGATTCCGGCATAAAACAGCTGTTGCCATTCAGGATAGCTCCAGCCGCTAGTGCCTATATGAAGTGAATGCATAACTAATCGAGCTAAAGTTTTCCGGTATGTTGGAGTGCAGGCTTCGCCTCTTCGCAAGCACCAAAAATAGGCGCTTTACGACGGACAGGAAATGATCCCGTCATTTCTCTGCATTCCCCACATCCCTGTGGGTTATGCAGGAGGTAGAGCAACGCAGGAGCAATTGCCGAGGAACGAAAGCTTTTCCGGCAATCGGAACCGGCGTTATGCGGGAAATAGTCCGATCGGCAGACCTTCCAGGTTTTGAAAACCTGGAAGGTCTAATCGGCAGCAATCGAAACGAGCCATACCAATAAACAGACTTATGTATAACCATGAACGGACAGACCTGTGACTGGATAAGCTTTGCTGATGGCCTCCTTATTTCCTTGTATTCGTTTTTTTCGTGCTTTTCGTGCCTTTCGTGGACTACGCATTTTTTATCATGTACATGCGTAACATCAGCCTTTAATGCAAATCACCGGCTCCAGCTTGGCGACTTTCCGGGCCAGACCTGCCCGGTCCGCGACATCCACTACCGCACTGACATCTTTATAGGCCAGGGGCGCTTCTTCGGCTACGCCGCGCATCGATGGGCTGCGGATAATAATGCCGCGCGCAGCCAGTTCGTCGACCACCGATCTGCCTTGCCAGTGCTTGGTCGCCTGGCTGCGGCTCATTGCCCGGCCCGCGCCATGACAGGCCGAGCTGAACGAGTTTTTCTCGCTTTCTTTGGTGCCGCACAGCACGTAAGAGCTGGTGCCCATGGAACCTCCGATCAGCACCGGCTGGCCGACGTCCTTGAATACGGGAGGAAGATCGGGATGGCCGGGGCCGAAAGCGCGGGTTGCGCCTTTGCGATGCACATACAGCGGCTTTCTTTTGCCGTCAACCGTGTGGTGTTCCAGCTTGCAGGTATTGTGCGAAACGTCGTACAGCAGGCTGAGATGGATGCCCGGAAAGATCTTCTCGACAGCCTGCCGGGTCAGATGGGTGATGATCTGGCGGTTCGCTAATGCACAGTTGATGCCCGCCCGCATCGCGCCCAGATACTTCTTGCCCAATGGCGAATTTAACGGTGCGCAGGCCAGTTCGCGGTCCGGCAACACGATCTGGTGTTGGGGTGCCGCGATCGCCATGTCTTTCAGGAACTCGGTGCCGATTTGATGCCCCAGTCCTCGGGAGCCGCAGTGGATAGTGATGACCACGCTATCCTTGCGCAAACCGAAAGCTTTGGCGATTTCCGGGTCGTAAATCTCCGAGACGCGCTGCACTTCCAGATAATGGTTGCCCGAGCCGAGCGTGCCCATTTCATCTTTTTGCCGTTCGCGGGCTTTAGGGGAAACGTAGCTCGTTTCGGCGCCGGCCATGCAACCATGCTCTTCGATGCGCTCCAGGTCCTGCTCTTCGCCAAAACCCTGTTCGAGCGCCCATCGCGCGCCGCCGGTCAACATGCCGTGCATGCTGTCATGATTCAAATGTATTCGCCCCCGGCTGCCGACGCCGGCAGGGACCGTGCGATATAGCACATCAGCCAGCGCCTGTTTATGCGGCTGCAACTGGTCTACCGTAAGGCCGGTATGCAAGGTGCGCACACCGCAGGAAATGTCGAAGCCTACGCCTCCGGCCGATACCACGCCGCCCTGATCGGGATCGAAAGCGGCGACACCGCCGATAGGAAAGCCGTAACCCCAGTGTGCATCCGGCATCGCATAGGCGGCCTCAACGATGCCCGGCAAGGTCGCGACATTGGCGAGCTGCTCGTAAACTTTCTGGTCCATATCCTCCAATAATTGTTGGTCGGCATAGATAATCGCAGGAACACGCATGGCCCCTTTGGGTTGAATCTCCCAACAGGTTGCGTTTCGTTGTACAAATTGGCTGATATCCATCGCATAGCTCCTCTAAACATCGACAATACATTGGGCAACCCACAAGTCATCGGCTTGTTGATAGACACGTAAAGCGGTAAAAGTAGCGCCTTTGATTTCTACGGCAGGTTGATGTTTTTGCTGGTCAACGGCTTCACCGAAGGCTGACGCCGATAATTTGCCATCATCAATCACTACCTCATAGCGATTGAATAGTAGACGGTGTGCGGACATTTCGTAAATCAGCTCATTGATCCAGCTGACCAGCAGCAGTTCATTGTCGGGCGCTTCGCAATGGATGCAGACGACTGTTGATGCCGAGACCAGGTCAAGATGGGTGACTACACCGGTCATCGCCACCGCGGCCTGTTCGAACGCCTGCTCAAGCGTGGGCGCAATGCCGCGGATGCCGATGTCCGCGCCGTGTTCAAAATGCTCCCAGTAGGGAATTATTGATTTGCTGTTCATTGGTCGACCCCGTGTTATGAACTATGTCAGACGGTTTAAGTAGTAAATATATGCCTATTCCCACCATCACCAAGCCGCTGATTAATTTGAGCCAACGGCCTTCCTTTTCCTGTAGCCGTCGCTGGCTCAGCGTGATAATGCCGATGGCTAGAATGATCATGTCATCGAGCATGTAGGCCAGGTTGTACAGCAGCAAATAGCCGTAGTAGCTCATGGCGCTTAGCTGTTGCAGGGTCAGAATCCGCGTGTACAGGGCCGGAAAACCCGAGGTGCACATGAACTCGACAATCTGCACCAAAAAAGCCAGCAGCACCGCCCCGAGCAATGCTCCTGTCAGGTTTTGCGCCTGGAGAATTTGCCGGATTCTGGCGTAAATGCCCGGTTTGGCTGAATCCGGGATCGATAAGGACACGCCTTTGCCGGAAAACCAGAAATCCTTGAGATTAATCAGCCCGGCCAGCAGAGCAATGGACGCGATGACGATTTCCGAGAAACGCGACAGGCCGATCAACAGAAACAGGTTGAGCCAAGCCGCCATGAAAATGAAATAGACCAAGCCTTCCACGGCCACGAAGGTGCCGGCGATGGTAAGCATCCGCATCCGGTTATTCATGGACGCAAGCAACGAGATCATCAGCATCAAGACCCACAACGAGCAGGGATTGAAACCGTCCAGCAGGCCCATTGCCAGCGTGAATAACGTTAATCCAAGCTCGTCCGGCGACAGTCTGTAGCCGAGAAAATCGATGTGTTGATCTGCTTCACAAGGCAAGGTTGCCTTGATATCGCAACTGCCCGAATCATCCTGAGTTTTGGAGGTTTGGGCTTTAGCGAGCGCATTACGGATAAGCTGCTCGGTGCGGGCCTCTTTTGAATAACCAATGATCAATTCATCGCCTATCTTAAAAGCGGGCACTCTTGCGGTCTTTATGCCTTGATTGCCGGCCAGAAGCAGTAAGCGTTCCAGCGCGGAGGGTTCCTGAATGACGTCATGAATTATGACGTTAAGCGTCGGATGTTCCTGTTTGAGAGACTGCAAAAACGCCTCCGCGTCAGCGCAATGCGAACAACCTTGGCGTACGAAAACTTCAATATCGGCCGATTTTTCTTTTGCGGGTAAAAGGGTTGTTGCCTCCGTGAGTGCCGCGTGACCTAAGCCGAAAGTCGATAGCCATGCAAAAACCAAAAGCCATCGGCAGACAAGCGATCCAGCTATCGATTTCAAGGATCCCCCCTCGTTAACGTCCGATTTTATGCGGGCATGAGTTCACAGCGATATTCCGCAAATACCGATTACTCTATCAAGCAATAATGTTTATACCTGATTTTTAATGAGATATTGAGAATATACTCTGAATAAGCTGCGGCGAAATACGTAGTTCAACTTATTGAAACACAATGAAATAATTTTATGATATCGGTAGTGATCTCTCTGTCCAGTTATTGCATTTTTAAAGCCAAAATAACCTCTCAGTGGACTTCATCGTCAATGTGAATCTCACTACCAAAGGAGAACGCCATGAGAAGAATCTATTTTTTAGCCCCCGATCTTGCTACTACCCATAAAATCGTCGATGAGTTCCGAGCAAATGGTATAGAAGACCACGATATTCATGTTCTGGCAAAAAGGGACACGCCGCTTGAAGGTCTACCTGAAGCCGGAATAAGCATAAAAACCGATTTTATTCCCGCACTTGAGCGAGGCGTCGCATTAGGCGGCACCACCGGATTATTGGCAGGATTAATTGGTTTACGACTCGCGGGGTTTGCGATTGCGGGAGGGCCGCTCTTAGGGATTATCATGGCTGGCGCAACCATCGGATCGATGATGAACAGTTTAATGGGAATGAACTCGGGTAATACACGGCTAAAGAGGTTTGAAGAAGCCATCGAAAAAGGTGAGCTTCTGGTTCTGGTCGATACTCCCAAGGAGCGTATAGAAGAAATCAAACAGCTGGTAAAAAAACATCATCCTGATGTGGATTTTGAAGGCGTCGAACCGTTTCTGCCGCCAACCATGCCCTCATGAGGCATTGCGTTTATTACAAGATTAAGTTCTTTTAACTTCTTACGCTGTCTGACATAGGAAAGTCATCATGTTAATAGGCGTCTTGCTTATTGCGGTGTGTTTTTTGGCTTATGCGAACGGCGCCAACGACAACTTTAAGGGAGTCGCGACCTTATTCGGCAGCGGCACGGCGAATTACCGGCTGGCTTTAAGCAAGGCAACGCTGACGACGCTGGCCGGTTCGATCTGCGCCTTGTTTTTGGTGCAAACTTTAATGATCAAATTCTCCGGTAAAGGCCACGCCTGATGAGTTGGTTCAATCACTGTCTTTCATGATTGCGATAGCCGGTGGCGCAGAGAAGTGATCGCATCCATTGCCTTATCCTGGCTGCTGACGCTGCATTATGTTCGGCTGCAATCTATGCTTGCTATCGGTATTTAATCTAAATATCAGATGTTTTTTGCAATGCTGAAATCAATGGACATCTTGTCGCGCTCCGGCTGATCTGGCAACAGGAAATTAGATTCTGCAAGGCCGATTCGATACGGCGCAAATCGGCGATACGGCTTTGAACATCGATGAGTTTATGTTCGGCTAGAGTCCGTGCCTCGTCACATTGGTCGTTATCGTTCAATATTAGCAATTCCGCCACTTCATTTAGGCTGAACCCCAGACGTTGCGCGGATTTAATGAAAACAATCCTTTCCACATCCTTAGCATGGTAGCGTCGAATGCTTCCCAAAGGCCGGTCCGGTTCAGGCAACAGATGGCGACGCTGATAAAAGCGGATCGTTTCAACGCTGACATCCGCAGCTTTTGCCAAGCCGCCAATGGTCAAATTGCTAACGATTTCATTCATGGTTATTGACTCCGTACTTGAATACGGAAGTAAGCTTACTACATCAGTTTTACTTGTCGGAGAAAATTCATGTCTGACTCACAACACAGCGGTCGTTTCCTGCTCATCGGCGGATTGGGTGCTATCTTTGCTTCCCTCTGCTGCCTGGGGCCACTCTTGTTGCTGTTGCTGGGTTTTAGCGGCGCTTGGTTAGCCAACCTGAGCGTGCTGGAACCCTATCGGCCCGTTTTTATCATCATTTCGCTGGCCGCGCTGTTTTTTGCCTGGAAACGCATTTTTCGGCCGATACCAAACTGTCAGCCAAGCAAATCATGTGCTTTACCATCGGCTCGGCGGTGGCATATCGTTAGTTTCTGCGGTGTGTTGGCGCTGGTTTTGCTGGCACTGTTTTTTCCTTATATTTTTCCTTTGTTTTATTAGACGGACTTTATGAAAAGAAATTTTATTATGTTAATGATGACTATTGCTGTTAACCAGCCGGTATGGGCGGCACCCAAAACTGTTGCGCTGTCAATACCCGGCATGAGCTGTGCCGCTTGCCCTGTTACGATAAAAATAGCTCTTAATCGAGTGCCGGGCGTGACAGCTACAACGGTAAACTTTGACAACCGTCAAGCTATTGTGACTTTCGATGATGCTAAAACCGATGTTGAAGCACTACTTCGCGCCACTGCCGAGACGGGCTATCCCTCCACGCTGATCAAAGGAGCTACACAATGAATAACGTCATTTTGGAGTCCACGCTGGTCTGCCCGGTGTGTGGTTATAGCAAAATCGAGCAAATGCCTACGGATGCCTGTCAATGGTTTTACGAATGCCAGGGTTGTCATAGCCTGATAAAACCAAAATCCGGCGATTGTTGTGTATTTTGCTCTTATGGCAGCGTCCCTTGTCCTCCTATTCAGAAACAGGGTATACATTCGGGTCGTTGCGGGTGATGAGCCGATCAGTTACTACAATTGACGCGGTTCAATTGCGAAGGGATTTGAGAGTAAACACGAAAATAGTATTTATCATATTTTTGATGGTTTTATCGGTGCAGCATCTTGCTGCAGAATCCACTGACGCTTGGCGAATCTAGCCCGGTAGGGGCGCATCGCGCCCCGTTTACAAACACCAAAAGTCGGGTTGCTTTCAAAGCATTCCCACGGACAATTCATTTCAAGAATCAAAATGCCCAGTACGCTTGGGCTCCGAAATGCGGCGCGATGCGCCCCCTACCTGGCTAACGCGATTTTTATACCTGATTTTCAAATTTAACTGGCTCAGATTTATTGCTTCTGAGTACTACTGTGCCAGCAAGTTTGTCATGCCAGCCTTGTTTTCTTTTATCAATACCAACCCATATTATTCCAAGAAATAACGGAATCATTGAAACATAATAGCCAAGGTAACGACCAATGAATTGGCCTGTAGAGGGTTTGCCCCCAGTTTTTGCGTCTACTATGGTTAACCTTGTCGCCATTTTTCCTGGAGTAGCGGATTTATAAACCCAGGAAATAATAACCGCAATTGCGGGTAATATGTAATTAAACATGACATCCCAAAAACCCAGAACAAAAGACTCATTTTTCCAATAATCTGTTCCATATATAGCGGTAAGTATCGGTAGAATTATTATTAGCATTAATGTTGTATCTATAATCGACGCCCCAGTTCTAATCCAAAACCCTGCATATTCCTGTTCGTTCATGATCTGTTTTCCTAAAGGTATAACGTAAAGTAGACGCCTAAAAAGGCGGATATTAAATTTCAATCACAGGTGTAAACGCAACTCCTATAATCCGTTAGACAAGATACTATAACTATTGGATGATTGATAGTGACCCGTTTCGGCAACTCCCAAATACACCAACCAAACTTCTTGATTCCATACGCATCGTGCACAAGTAAGTAATGTAGGTGATTGCCTCACAGGTTTTTCAGTCAATCGTTTTGAGTTGCCTTCATAATCAAGCTTCTGGACGTATATGAGTCAGGCGGCCTCGGGAACTACTCTATGCCGGCGCAAACCTCTAGGTAAACGTCCGGCTTGGAACGAATACGGTAGTTGTCGGTTTCGTGCGTTCAGATGATCTTGCCATCCTTGCCGGTATCGCAGAAGGGCGAGGTGGAACAGTTAATGATCAACGCCGGATGGATCGATCGGCAACGCTACGTGTTGCGCAAAAACCGAATTGCAGGCTTTGTCCTGCCTCAACCGATTTATTCCAATCTGCCCCTGACGCTGACAAGGTGTTACTCGGCAGATATTTTGATGAATTACAAAGTCAATTGCAGGCGTTTTCAGTTGTGCCCCAGTCATCGAACTGCAGCCGCGAAGCGATGTGGCTTAATTCAGCGGCTGTGATGGCAATGCCAAAATCGTTTTGAATGGTCGCTCCTAAGTCATCAACCGTTTCGATCAATCGGCTTGTTTGCTGGTCTTTACAGGTCGCGGTAAACATGTTGTTAAACAGCTGAATGCGACCCTGTTCGGTATTACGGCACATTAGCAGATTATCGGGAAATGGCGCCAAGCGGGATTGGCTCCACGTCGAGCAAACTACATTGGCGGCTTCCAGGTCGCAACGCTGAACTTTCGCTCTGTCGAATCCGTACAATGCAAACCAGTCGCCGTCTTGATGTTTTTCAACGACCAGTTCGCCGTTGGCAGGATCCGTTTTGACACGGAATACGTCATGGTCTTGATGCTGGGCTTGATTGTGGCTGACCAACAGCGGACGCTTGGGGCAGGGGCCGCCGAAACCGGCATCGACCAACCATAGATCGTCTTCCATGTTGACTAAAAAAGCCAAATGACCGCGCGGTCCGCCTTCGGCCCGCCCCATCCGAACTCTGGCTAAAATAGGTTCGAAGTTAAAGCCTAACTCCTGTAATACAAGCTCTAATAAACCGTTTAATTCCAGGCAATAACCGCCTCGTCCTTCGTCGAGAATTTTTTTGCTTATCGCGGAGGGTTCCAGATTCGGCAATTTCCCGCTTAGCGGGTCGATATTTTCGAAGGCAATGGCGTTGAGCTGGGCTTGTTGCAGTTGCGCCAAACCTTCCGCAGTGGTTTCGGGTTTGGCTATATTTATCCTTTTCAGGTATTTGTTCAGTTCGAAGGTCATAAGATGGATACTGTTAAAGTCGTGTTGAAGAATTATCCATGAAAAGCATACTGAAAGTCGTCACAGTCAAGTCGGTAAATGTCAGGTTTTTGGATGGTTTTTGGGCTGCCTATGCTACTTTGGGAAAGCACCAAGCCGCAAGCCCATACAACACAACTGCCAGAAAGATCAACACACTAAAGCCGAACTGCATCGCGATCAGGGTTGCCAGTATTGCGCTGATAACCGAGGCGCAACCGTTGATGCCCCAGGCCCAAGGTATCAGTGCCGGAGCGCTTTGGCCGATTTTAGCCAGACCCATTGGAAAGGGCATGCCCATGAAAAAACCCAGCGGCGCTATCAATATTATCGAAAACAGGTAGCGGCCCAGGTCTCCTGTTTTCAGTAAAAATGCGGTGATCGATTCAAAACCCAGACCATAACTGATGCTCAGTAACGCGATAGCGGCGATCGGCTGCATAAATGCCGACTTTTCAGTGCTGAATGACAAAATGGCTGAGAAATAGCTGCCGGCGCCGGCAGTCAGCAGAAAGGTGCTTAGCACGACGGTGATGGCGTAAAGCGGATGATGCAGAATCAGGATGAATTTCTGGATAAAGGCGATTTCAATAAACAAAAATGCCAGGCCCAGGCAGAAGAAATAGGCCAGCATGCTCAAATGATTTCCCGTCCCCGGTGCTATGCCGAGTTTTCGTTTCCATAGCCACAGCGGCAACGCGATCAATAACAGACTGGCGAGTATCGCTTGCACTAAGGCCGCGATTAACAACAAATAGCCGCTTTCCAGCAAAAAGCTTCCGCCAGTACCCAACAACGACCAAATCTCAGGCAAGGTTCGCCACTTGAAAAAATGAAACAGGTAAGGCTTATCGTCGGTTGCCGCTTCGATATTGAATTTATAGTCTTCGATAAATGCTTCACTGTCACCGTTCAATAACGCTATTGCCGCCTCGTACAGATAAGGTTGCTGCTGGATATTAAAGCGATTGACTTCCGACTGCGAAATACCGGGATAGTAAACCGGGTCAAAACTGCGCTCGTTGCAGAACTGTTTTAAGCGGCTGATTTCTTCTGTCGAGATGGCGCCGTTTTTTACGATTAAAGTGCTGGTCTGCCAGCCGCGTATCATGATGATTTGTTGGCCGGGTTGCCTGACATGGGCATCTTTAAGCGCGTTAATAACGGTAGCCAGCAGTTTGGGTTCATCGCGCGGCGGCACTTTAATCCAGCGGGTAATGCTCAGATAACCGTCCGGCCTGACATGGCGCAGATATTCCTGCACGGCCTGTTCGGTATAAAGGTAGTTTTCGGCCATTGAATAAAGGCCGGCTGCCGATGCGCCAAATGCATCCAACAAGGAAATATTGATCAGGTCGTGGGTGCGATTGCTTGCAGCAAGGAAGCCACGGGCTTCGTCAATATGGACCTCAACGTGAGCGCCGGAATAGAGATGACCGGCAAAGTCGGCGTATTTTAGTAGCACCAGATCGATAATTTGCCTGTTCAGTTCAACGGCATCGATATGCTTAACCGCATGATAGTTCGCCTGCAAAATATCGCTGCCGGTACCGGCTCCGAGAATCAGGATCTCGGAGAGTTGTTTGAGGTGATAGGGCAGGGCCGAGGTGGTTTGATCCAGGTAAGCTACCGTTTCCGGATGGCCGTCATAACGGGTAATGGCGGTCATATTGTCCGCGTCGGTGAACACGGCGAGCTGTTCCGGCGGTTCTGCCGTGGCGTTTAGGCTTAGGCCGGGAGCATGGCGTAGCGGGGTCGTTTCACTCTTTACCACGCTGATCAAGCCCAGCGGGCTGGAATATCGGTCTATGATTTTGGTGCCGGGCACTTGCAGCAACTGGTTCAGGCTTTTATACGGAGATACTTTCAGCGTTATCCAGCCGGACGGGGCAATAATAACCGCCAGTCCGAGGATAAGGGACGCGATAGTCCAGTGTTTCGGGACGTGGAAGGTATAGCTCGATACCAGCAGGGTGGCGATAATTCCCGATAGCATCAATACGGTTAATATCTGTTCGGGAAACACCACGGACAACAGCAAAATAACGCCGACACTGCCCAGGCCTGCGCCAAACAGATCCGATGCGTAAATGGAAGAGACTTCGCTCTTATAGTGGTAAAGCGATAAACCGATGACATTGGCCGCAAAAAAGAAAGGCAAGGCCAGCATCAGGTAGATACTGCACAAGTACAGCAGCTGCGCGGATGTCCAGAGCATTTCTGCCGGATTAAAAGGAATCTGCTGAGCCAGCAAAAAACAGCCGGGCGCAAAAATGCTGAACAGCAGCATATTCGTCATGATCGCAACCGGGAACAGTCGCACCAGCCGGTCGCGGTTCAGCGCCAGAAAGACGCCGCTCATGCCGTAGCCCAACAGCGCCAGGCTGATCATCATGTACGCAAAATGGTGCCACTGGATAATCGAAAACAGGCGCATCAATAAAACTTCATAGGCCAAGGCGGAGGCCGAGATAATGGCGACAGCGGCCAGCAGTGATAAGCGTGGTTTCATGGTCATCGCTCCGTCAATGCTTGCCGGTGAGCGGGACAAAACTGACCGGCAGAATTTGCCGGGTGGTGATTTTTCCGTCAGCGCCTTTTGTCACCAAAACCAGATACTGAGTCATAAACTGAGCGCCGACCGGGATGATCATGCGGCCGCCCGGTTTTAGCTGTTTGATCAGCGGCGGCGGTATATGGCTGGCGACGGCGGTCACCACGATGCCGTCAAAAGGTGCGGCTTCTTCCCAGCCGTAATAACCATCGCCGGTGCGGGTATGAACGGCCTCATAGCCGGCTTGTTTCAGGTTTCTTTCCGCCTGCCTGGCCAGTGGTTCAATAATTTCTATGGTGTATACGCTATCGGTAAGTTCGGCGAGAATGGCGGCCTGATAGCCGGAGCCGGTGCCGACTTCCAGAACCCGGTCGGTTTTTTTCAGTTTAAGCAGGTCGGTCATGATGGCGACGATATAAGGCTGGGAAATGGTTTGGCCATAACCGATAGAAAGCGGCCGGTTATCGTAGGCATACGGACGATCAGAATCACGGACAAATTCATGTCTCGGTACCTTGAGCAGGGCATTGATCACCTGTTCATCAAGCGCTTCCTGGCTCAGAAAGTTGCTGGTCCTTTTGACCTGGGTCTTGATAACGTTTACCAACGCTTGCCGTTGCCGGAAGTAATCATTTTCAGCGATGACGTGAGTGGAAAATAACAGCAAAATAACGCCGGCGACCACAAGCCAGAAAATTAGGTGCTTTACTCTTCTCATGTGTATAACCTCCTGATTTTATGGAGCAAGAATCGGCTGTAGATAGGAGTTTAAATCAATGAAAAGTTGTTTGTCTGTAGGTCTTTTCTACAATTGCCGATCGGTTTAGATAGGTTTATGGTTTGGAAGGAAATGAAGTGGTTTGCTGGTTCCAAAGCAAAAGAGACTGTGAAAGCATTATATTTAATCAGGCCGAGAAAATTATTCACCACAGAGAACACGAAGAACACGGAGAAAATAATCCTATTAACTCACCCTATTAGAATCTCCGTGTTCTCGGCAATTGCTCCTGCATTGCTCTACCTCCTGCATCCGTGCAGTCGTCGGCAATTGCTCCTGCATTGCTCTACCTCCTGCATCCGTGCAGTCGTCGGCAATTGCTCCTGCATTGCTCTACCTCCTGCATCCGTGCAGTCGTCGGCAATTGCTCTTGCGTCCATGCAAGTCGTCAGTGTCCTCCGTGGTTAGTCTTTTAAACCGAATACTTTCACAGCCTCAAAAGTTTGGGAGTTTTGGAAAAATCAGTTCACTGTTCGTCTGATGGGATTCAGGCGCTAACTTTACTTTTGAGGTGATTAATGAACTTAACCAAGCAGCCTATGATTACTCGTTTATTTTGTTTAGTTTTTAGTATTTTTTTTGCATCAGTCGTTTTGGCTGAAGGAGAGAAAAGCATGACTTTGACCCTCAAATCGCCCGACTTTGTCCATCAGGGAGAAATTCCCAAAGTGTTTACCTGTGACGGTGACGACACATCGCCGCCCTTAATCTGGTCAGGGGTTCCTGAAAACGCCAAGAGTCTGGTATTGATTGTTGATGATCCCGATGCGCCGGACCCTGCCAAGCCCAAAATGACCTGGGTGCATTGGGTGCTTTACAACATTCCGCCGACTGTTGCGGAACTACCGCGAAGCGCCAAAACTGACAAATTGCCCGCAGGGACTCAAGAAGGTCTCAACGACTGGAAAAAAACGGGTTACGGAGGGCCGTGCCCGCCGGTTGGCCGGCATCGGTACTTTCATAAGCTCTACGCGCTGGATGTTGAGTTGCCCGATTTGCATAAGCCCAATAAAGCCAAGCTGGAAGCGGCAATGGAAGGGCATATTATTGGGCAGACAGAACTGATCGGTACTTATCAGCGTTAGCAGCGGATAAGTTAGGGTAGATAAAAGCCAATTAAAGACGAGACTGTGAAAGTATCATCCATAGCAGGCTGAAAGGATTATTCACCACAGAGAACACGAAGAACACGGAGAACATAATCCAGTTAATTCAATCTATAAAAAACTCCGTGTTCTCGGCAATTGCTCCTGCATTGCTCTCGATCGCTGTTCCAGACGCGATTCTACCTCGGCAACCGCTCCCTGCGTTGCTCTACCTCCTGCGTCCGTGCAGTCGTCCCCCATCCATGGGGTCGTACCTCCTGCATGACCCACAGGGATGTGGGAAATGCAGATATTGCAGGAGCAAATATCTGCCCGTGCAGTCGTCTGTGTCCTCCGTGGTTAGTCTCTTAAACCGAATACTGACTCTAGCCGGCTCTCTTGATTTTTTCCGGTTGGGTTACTGCGGCAGGCATTTTTCTGTTTTCTTCCTGGAACTTGTTCCCCGAAACTTCGGAAGAATGCGAGCGACTGTCGAAACCAGACCGTGAATATCCTCAAAGGACAGGTGCCGCGTTAAAGTGAAACGGATACCCGATTTTCGCCGGGAAACGGCCGGATAAACAGCGTGATTAGTATAAAAACCCTCGTCAAGAAGGTATTTAGCCATATCGCCGGCAAGATAAGGATGCCCAATCTTGATATAAAAAATGGGTGATTGCGAACTGCAGGCTACAGGTATTTCGTATATTTTAAGTAAGCGGTTACAAAGCTCAATGCGATCTTGCAGCTCATCTTGCAGGCGACTAATTTCCGATGACAGATGGATGCGCGCCGATGCAATCGCTGCGCCCAGCATTGGCGGTTGGATAGGGCCTGAAAAAATCATCGGCCCGCCGCAGTTTTTAACACGCCGGTGCATCCGCTCATTCGGAAAAATGAGCGCTCCGCCGCCGGCAGCGTAGGCCTTGCACAAGGAGGTGGCGACCACCATCCGTTCTTGAATGGGCAGGTTATCAAGAACATAGCCCCTGCCATGTTTGCCGGTCCAACTCATGCCGTGGGCATCGTCAAAGTACAAATGCAGTTGCTCATAGCGGCTTAAAAGCGAGCCTAATTCCTTAACCGGAGCCAGATCGCCAAACATGCTGTAAACGCCGTCGGTCAGGTACCAGATATGGCGATGCCGCTTGCTAAGTTCAATAATTCGTTCCTCAAGCAACTCCAGGTTGCAGTGCAGCAATGTTTCGACAGGCACCCCTTCTGCCTGCACCAGCTTTGCAGCGGTCTGCATGCTGTTGTGAGCCATCTGGTCGATGATGATGGCGTCGCCTTTTTGAATAAGCACCGGTAAGGCGGCGATATGGCCTAATGTCGTCGTTGGGGTCGCCAGAACATGGCTTCCGAATAATTTTTCAAGTTGCGCTTCCAGTTCCGTGTAGGGCGTTGCCGACATATAAGTTCTTGATATGGCGAACTGGGTGCCGTAGCGGGTCACCGCATCGATAGTTCCTTGCTTGAGACGGGCGTCCTGCTCTAAACCCAAGTAACTGCAAAGAGCAAAATTCAGTACGTGCTTGCCGTTTAAGCAAATGGTCCGGCCATTAAAAGCTGGGTCTTCAGTTGTGCGTTGCGCCAATCCATGGCTCAAGCCCATATCGACTATTTGATCAATAGCGCTTGTCCAGTCTGGTTGGGTTTTCATAGATGTTCCTGATGAAATAGTCATTTCTACTTCAGATGAAAGTTGAAATGAACAATAAAAAATAACGTCCAGATAATATAAATGGCGTAGCTTAATCTTGACTTAATGGGTCAAGGGCTAAGACCACGAAAAAGTTAAGGTTAGCGCTTAATTTGTGGGAATTTGTTGCGATTGAACGTTGTTGGCGATATAAGCGAGCAAGGCGAATTTGGCGATAAGCAGTCCAGTCCTCTAGGGAAACGCTGATTTATTCCGTTCGTGGAGAGAGCTTGTCGAACCATGATTGGAATAAATCCAATTAAATCTGTAACTTAAAAAGCCCTTCGACAGGCTCAGGGCGAACGGAGTGATTTAATCAGCGCTTCCCTAGTAGGGTACGCATCGCGTACCTTTATTGGATTTGGCGCAGCCTAGAACGGTACGCGATGCGTACCCTACAATGCTAAAATCCATTGCCGTGGATTAACGGACTATGACTAAGCGTCGGTATGAAATCAACGCGTATTTTGTAGCGCTTCAATGCGCTCTTCCAGCGGCGGATGGCTCATAAACAGTTTGTTGGCGCTATTGCCGTTAATGCCGAAAACGGCCAGTTGTCCGGGCAGATCCTGTTGCTCATATTCGCGTTGCAAGGCTCGCAATGCGCTGATCATTTTTCCGCGACCGGCCAAGTTGGCGCCTCCAGCATCCGCTTTAAATTCCCGGTAACGGGAGAACCACATGACCAGCATAGTGGCCAGAAATCCCAAAGCGATTTGCGCAACCATCTGGGCGAGAAAATAGCCGGCGCCATGCTCTCGTTCGTTTTGCAGAATAGCGCGGTCAACCACATGTCCGATGATGGAGGCAAAAAAGTACACGAAGGTGTTTAATACGCCCTGCATCAATGCCATCGTTACCATGTCTCCATTCGCGACATGAGTCACTTCATGTCCGACGACAGCTTCAATTTCATCTTTGTTCATGCGTTGCAGCAAGCCGGTACTGACTGCTACCAGGGCGCTGTTTCTGCTCATGCCGGTAGCAAAGGCGTTAGCTTCGGGAGCCTGAAAAATACCGACTTCCGGCATGCCGATGCCGGCCTTTTGAGCATGGCTGGCTACAATCGAGCTTAACCATTGTTCAGTCTGGTTTTGCGGCCGCTCGATGACTTGAACGCCCATGGCTTGTTTCGCAGTCCATTTTGACATGGCCAACGAAATGAACGAGCCGGTCATGCCGATAACCGCCGATACGACCAGCAGCGCATTAAGGTCAAGGTTTATGCCTTGCGCATCTAAGATCCCGGATAAGCCCAGAAGGTTAAAGACAATGCTGATCACAACCATTATTGCGACATTGGTCGCCAGAAAAAGAAATATTCGCATCATGGTTAAGCCTGCTATATCAAGTGAAGTAATCGAAAGTAACTTGTAACTATGCCTTTGGAATCGTAATGGTCAGCACACCGTTGTGGTAGTCGGTGGTCATTTTTGCCGAATTGACAGGTCCCGGCAGGGTTAATGAGCGTTGAAACTCGCCGACGAAGCGTTCCCGGTATATATATTGGCCGCCTTTATCATCAGTTTCGTCCTTTGCCTGTTCCGTTTTAAGCGAAATAGATAAAACCTGGCCTTCCAGCTTTACGTTCATCTTCGATTCATCGGTTCCGGGCGCATCCATAGTTACAATGTAGAGGTCGGGTTTCTCCTGTAAATCCACGTCAGGCATTCGGCTTAATTTGCCTGAAGGCGTTTTCATATGAAAACGCGAAAAAGAATCTTTGAACATCCGTTCCATTTCATTTTGCATGTGCTGCATTTCTGCATAGGGATTCCAGGTACGGTCCTTAAAGAACTCGTCGCCGCCCGATATGATGGGTTTCGGAGGACTTGATGCTTGGGTTCGAGGTTCTCCGTTCTGGCTATAAAAGCCGCTCAACTGATTGAGCCGATCATTCAACCGAAACATCGTATAAGCCTGTATCCCCAGGATAATCACCAATACGGCTGCTATAGCGGCAATGGTTTCATTTTTCATTGAGTTCTCCGAAGCAATCGTCAATGCAGCAAGCATCGATATTCATGCCGAAATAGTCTGTTTGGGCGTGAGCAAAACGGGCTATTTCGGCCTTAGAACGATTAATGGATTTCTATGCTTTTACGTTTGCTTTTTTCAGTTTTAGGTACGGTTACTGTCAGTATGCCATCCTTGAACGATGCATTTGCCTGGTCGCCGTCGACATTTTCGGGTAAGGCCAGCGTGCGCTGAAATTCTCCGCAGGATATTTCGCGTCGAAAATATTTGCCTTTTTCCTCTTCCTTTTTTTCTTCCTTGGTGGTTGAGCGAATGATGATGGACTGATTGGTAACGGTTACATCCAGGTCTTCTTTTTTAACGCCCGGCAATGCGGCGCGGACTTCTATCTCGTTGTCGTGATCGAGAATATCAACTTTGGGTAAGTTGAATTCCGACAGGGTGGGCATGTTCCAATCCAGCAAACGTGGCCATCTGCGTGAGAGAAAGTCATCAAAAAAGTGATCAAACTCGTCAAATGACATCAAGCCGCCGAATGGCGATTTGGGCATCAGTTCGGAACCTTGTTGTTTCGATTTTTCAATATCTTGCTTGGGCATAAATTTCACCTGTGAGTAAGTTTACGATGTGATCCTATCAGGATCACTGCTTTATACTTGGCTTGTATCGCTACAATAGAAATTCCTGTTCGGCTGCAAGCCAGTCTGCAAGTTCATAGCCTGGTGTAAAGCCTCTGTTTTCAGCTTTGTAATAGGCAAGTTCGGCAATTTTGGCGTCACGATCTGGGAGGTATATCGGTGCACTGTTTTCTTCGTGATTTGAAACTTCTTCTTTAGCTTTTTTAGCAGTTCTAGCCATTTTGCACCTCGTTTATAAGATTAGGGATTGTTTTTTGAGTTGTGTATGGAATAAACAACCTCGCTATTATTCTAAATAGAAAACTTGGAAATAATATTGGTGAAAATACTTAGCGATTTATTCAACAATATAATTTTATTGATAAACTGAACAATCAGTGAGCATCAAGCTGGTGCGTTTTTGTAAATGTGGTTTAATTGCATCAACTGTTTGCAGTTTAAATTTGAGCAGAGGATAGGATGTTAAAAAGATATTGTGCGGCGCTGTTGTTGACGATTGTTTTCGGGATCACTCAGGCTTATGCGGATGGCTCCAAAGCGGCAATCGCCAGCGCCCATCCTTTAGCGACCGCAGCCGGTTTTGAAATTCTGGGTAAAGGGGGGAATGTTTTCGATGCGGCGGTGGCGGTCAGCGCAACATTGGCTGTCGTCGAGCCTTCCGGCTCTGGATTGGGCGGCGGAGGTTATTGGCTGCTGCACAGGGAACAGGACGGTTTTGAAACCATGATAGACGGACGGGAGAAAGCGCCGCTGGCGGCTCATCAGACGATGTTCCTGGATAAGTCGGGAAAAGTGATTCCCCGCTTGTCGCTCGATGGCGCGTTGGCCGCCGCTATCCCCGGCATGCCGGCGGCTCTGGTGCATCTGTCGGAAAAATACGGGCGCCTGCCGCTGGCGGAAAGTCTGAAACCTGCGATTAGGGCGGCAGAGACCGGTTTTGCCATCGGCGAAAAACACAGGAAGTTGCTCAAATTCAGGTCCGAGGTGATGAAAAAATATCCGCAGACAGCGCAGATATTTCTGGTCAACGGCACTATTCCCAAAGCTTATTCAATACTCCGGCAACCGGATTTGGCCCATACCTTAAAGCAACTGGCCGACTCGGGCCGGGACGGATTTTATGACGGCGAGATCGCCGATAAGCTGGTGGAAGGTGTCAGCAGGGCAGGCGGCATCTGGACTAAACAGGATCTTGCCTCGTACCGGGTTGTCGAACGCGAGCCGGTCAGAGGCAGTTATAACGGTATAAAAGTCACCAGTGCGGCACCGTCGTCCTCCGGCGGAATTGTGCTGATTGAGGCTTTGAATATTCTGTCGGGCTACGATTTAACAAAAGCCGATGAACTGACCCGAAAGCATCTAATTATCGAGGCCATGCGCCGTGCTTACCATGACCGGACGTTATATCTCGGTGATCCGGACTTTGTGAAAATGCCGATCAGTCGCTTGTTGAATGATGATTATGCGGCCGGGCTGCGCAGCAGTCTTCGCGCTGATAAAGCCTTGCCCAGCACCATGTTGTCCGGCGAAATCAAGCCGCAACCGGAGGGCATTAATACCACTCATTTTTCGATTATTGATGAAGACGGCAATCGGGTTGCGGCAACACTTAGTATCAACTTTCCTTTTGGCGCGGGTTTGGTAGCGCCCGGCACCGGCGTGTTGCTGAACGATGAAATGGATGATTTTGCCAGCCAACCGGGCGCGATGAATGGCTACGGACTAGTCGGCGGCACTGCCAATGCAATCGCGCCGGGCAAGCGCATGTTGTCCAGCATGGCGCCCACGTTTCTTGATGATGGTCATTATGTTGCGGCATTGGGGACGCCCGGCGGCAGCCGTATTATTTCGATGGTGCTGCTGGCCGGGCTGGATTTTGCCAAAGGTCATGAGCCGGACTCATGGGTGCAAGTGCCTCGCTTTCATCATCAATTCATGCCTGATGCGGTTGAATATGAAAAAAATGCTCTCACGGCAAATGAGCTACTCGGCCTTGCTGCAATGGGGCATCAGTTGAAAGAAGCGCGTTACAGCTATGGCGATATGCAAGGTGTGCAGTGGAACAGGACGACGCATCAATTGATGGCGGCAAGCGACCGCCGGGGCGAAGGACGGGCTGCTGTCGGACGTTAAAACATAGCGATTAAATTCCAAGATTATGAATGCTGAGACTATCCAAATTTGGCATGGCACTATTGCCGCCGATGACGATCATTACCAGAACTACTGGCGGGTTCTCGACGCAGGCGAACAGGCTCATGCCGAAAGAATGAGGAATTTTTTATTGCATAAACGCTATGTCGAGGTACATGGACGTTTAAGAGGTGTATTAGCCCAAACGCTTAATGAACCGCCGGAATTGATCAATATTAAAAAAACCGACCATGGCAAACCCTATCTTGCCGATAGGCCCGAGCTGGTATTCAATCTGTCGCATTCTGAAAGCACTATGGTCATTGCTTTAGCATGGAACTGTCAGTTGGGGGTGGACATAGAATATTGCAAGGCGAGACCCAGTTTGTCCGGGCTGGTCGATAAATGCTTTGCCGACGAAGAAATCGCCTACTGGAATAAACTGCCGGAAGACCAGAAAGTCGCCGAATTTTACCGCTTCTGGACGCGCAAAGAGGCCTTCGTCAAAGCTACCGGGCGCGGTATTGGCTTGGGATTGAATCGCTGCGTTATTAATCCTGAAAACCAGACCGAGTTTTTAAAGGTGCCTGCTGATTACGGGCAGGCTTCGACGTGGCATGCGCTGAATATAGATTTGGGGCAGGGCGTATGCAGTGCATTAGTGACGGATAAGAAAATCGCTGGCGTTAGGCTTGTAGATTTGGACTTGATAAACTACAAAATTAGCTTGAAAAGATAAGCAATAAAAAAGGACGGGGTTTTACCCCGCCCTTTTTTGCAAATGGAAGCCCTATTGATGCAAGGGGTTCCGATCTTGCCGTATCAGATAAAGTTATTTAAGGACTTCCAGTTGCACTCGACGGTTGTTAGCGCGCCCTTCTTCAGTCTCATTGGTGTCGACAGGTTGGGTTAAACCGTATCCTCTCGCAGTCAACATTCCGCTTCCTTGGGCGTTGCGGATTAAATAGTCCTTAACAGTCTGGGCGCGGCGCTCTGATAATTTCAGGTTATGTGCCGCTGAGCCGGTGTTGCTGGTGTGGCCTTGGACTTCAATGCGTACGCCGGGATTGTGTTTGATAACAGTAACTGCATTATCGAGTTCATGAAGATATTGGGGTTTGATGTTGCTTTTATTGTTGTCAAATTTTATATCAACAATCCAGCAGCCTAATTGGTTAACATGAGCGCCTTTTAAAGTGGTTGGGCATTTATCAATGCAATTGTCGATGCCATCGGCATCATCATCCTGCTTAGAGCAGTCGGCAACCGGTGTGCCGGGTTTTAATAAAACGTGTTGCACAAAATTGGCCATGTCGCTGCTGCTTGCAATCCGTTCAGCAGTGGTGCTAAAGCCGCAACCGGCAATATCAGAGAGACTATGTAATCCGATTTGTCCCTGTTCATCATTTTTATTACCTACCCAGACAGTATAAACACATAATCTGTCACCATAATTCTGTTTTAAGGCTTGAATTTCTGTAACAGGGGTATACTCTACGCCTCCATCGCTGAGAATTAAAACGGCGATATTGCCCGTTGTTTCTGCTAAGTCTTTAGTTGTTCCCTCAATGCCGCTAACCATCGGTGAGCCGCCGCCTGCACAGGTCAGTGCATCTATACCGCTAGCGAAAGATGACTTTGTGTAGGTGGTTGGTGCTTGGTTAAGTTTGCTGTATCTCCATGAAAGGCATGGGCCAGCACCAAAGCTGCGTATGCTTGAAGTCAGTTTCAGGTCGGGAATTGTTTGGTTTATTCGGTTCAATATTTCTTTTTCGACTGAAAATTTGGTAGGAGCCGGATGTGCGGAGTAGCCGCCGCCAAGATAATTTTCTTTCATCGATGATGAGGAGTCATTGAGGACAAAGAAGTTGTCGGTTTTTTGCACAAACTGCCCTGAGGAGACCGCTTGATTTAGATCCTGAGCGTGAAAGCTTTCGAAAGTGCTTGTAGGTTGCGACGCGCATCCCGATATAACCGCGCTGGTAATAGCTGCAACAATGATTAGTATTTTTTTCATGACATATCTCCTTGTTATCCAATAGTTTTAGATAACGCAATGTTATACAGCAGCCATCGATGTTGATTTTCAGTCGAATGAATAATCCTAAAATAATCAGTTTGGATGGTAAACAGTTACAGGGTATAAGAAACAGGTTATCTATAAAATAAGTGGTAATACTTATTGGAAAACTTTTAGTCTGAAGACAGGGCAAACTAGCATTTTAAAATTAGACTTTTAACAGCACGACGATTACTTGGACAGGTATGAAAAAACAATTGTCGAGGATCTTGTATTTTTAATTGTTGACAGAAACTAATGTGGATTCTGCAAATAAAGTTAAGGGGTATTGATGTTCAGATTATTTGTTTTAGCTTTTTATTGGCATTTAGTCAGGATGGTGAGCAGAATAGTAATCACCGGTATTGACGATGAAAAACGATGCTAAAATGACAATAGGGCGGCATGAAAAAATCGCCGCCAAGCAAATCCCGATAGAATTTTACTAACGAAATAATATTAAAATGAGTATAAAAACACGTTTTGCCCCGAGTCCAACTGGGTATCTGCATGTAGGTGGCGCACGCACCGCGTTGTTTTCTTGGTTGTATGCGCGAAAGCATGGCGGGAAGTTTATCCTAAGGATTGAAGATACCGATCTGGAGCGATCCACTCAAGAATCGGTCGATGCGATCCTGGAAGGCATGACCTGGTTGGGGTTGGAATATGATGAAGGTCCTTTTTACCAAACTCACCATTTTGATCGGTATAAGGAAATTATTCAGCAGTTGCTGGATCAAGGCGATGCTTATTATTGCTATTGCAGTAAAGAAGAGCTGGAACAACTGCGCACCGAACAAATGGCCAATAAGGAAAAGCCCCGTTATAACGGCAAATGCCGAGATTTGGATGAGCCTAAAGGCGACCGGGAAGCGGTCATACGCTTTAAAAATCCGGTTGACGGTGCAGTGACTATTCCTGATTTGATTAAGGGCGACATCGTGGTTGCCAATAAAGAGCTGGATGATTTGATTATTGCCAGGGGTGACGGTTCGCCTACCTACAATTTAACGGTGGTGGTCGACGATATGGATATGAAGGTCTCGCACGTTATTCGCGGCGATGACCATATCAATAATACGCCAAGGCAGATGAATATCCTTAAAGCCCTGGGCGCTCCGCTTCCGAAATACGCGCATTTGCCGATGATTTTAGGCTCGGATGGCGCCAGGTTGTCGAAGCGTCACGGCGCAGTGAGTGTGATGCAATTTCGCGACGACGGCTATTTGCCCGAAGCGTTGCTGAATTATCTGGTGCGTCTGGGTTGGTCGCATGGCGATCAGGAGATTTTTTCCGTAGATGAAATGATCGAACATTTTTCGCTGGAAAAAGTCAATGCGTCGGCTTCTGCATTCAACATGGAAAAGCTGTTGTGGTTGAATCATCAGTACATCATGAATAGCGATCCGGCGCATGTCGCGCGTCATTTAAGCTGGCATATGGGCGAGCGGGGCATTGATCCTACCGAAGGTCCGAGTCTTGTCGATATGGTCAAGGCGCAACGGGAACGCTGCAAAACATTGGTTGAAATGGCCGCTGCCAGCGTGTATTTCTACAAGGATTTCGAGGCCTATGATGAAAAAGCGGCTAAAAAGAATTTCACCCCAGGCTCGGATGAAGTTTTGGCGCGTTTGCACGATGAATTTTCAGCCGTGACAGAATGGCAGGGCGAAGCCTTGCACCAGATTGTGCTGAATCTTGCCGAAACCATGTCGCTAGGTCTTGGTAAAGTGGCTCAGCCTTTGCGCGTTGCAGTGTGCGGATCGGCAGTTTCGCCGGCGATTGACATAACCTTGTCGTTATTGGGCAAGGAAAAAACCTTGGCGAGAATACAGCGAGCCATAAGTTTTATAAAAAGTTTAAATTAATATTGGACAGAACCGGTAATTGCCGTATAATGCCGGTTCTCAGCTTAGAGGGGCCATAGCTCAGCTGGGAGAGCGCTTGCATGGCATGCAAGAGGTCAGCGGTTCGATCCCGCTTGGCTCCACCAAAAAGTTGGTAAATCAGTTCTAGTCCCCATCGTCTAGTGGCCTAGGACACCGCCCTTTCACGGCGGTAACGGGGGTTCGAACCCCCCTGGGGACGCCATATATTAAAGTTAAAGTTTAGGTTTTAGGCTTTTTTTATGGCTTTATTTTTTGTAGTTTTAAACCATAAAAAACTGCAATGTGATTTACAGTTAGTACAGGCTGACTAAACCAGTTTTAGTCCCCATCGTCTAGTGGCCTAGGACACCGCCCTTTCACGGCGGTAACGGGGGTTCGAACCCCCCTGGGGACGCCATATAATAGAAGGGTTATCAGAAATGATAACCCTTTTTTTATGCCTGTCAGTTTGACTCTGGCGTCGGGCATTGCAGAGCATCTTTATTTAATTTCCGTAAACCAGGCATTTGTGATCTTGCTTGTCCATGGGCACCCGTTTAAATTTCTGATACACGAGCGTAATTTCTCCGTCATCAACATGTAACGGGAAATGAGTACTCTGTCGAATGTTACTCCCGCACTTTTAATCATAACCGGTACGTACATTACCCGGTTTAAAAACAAACAATGCTAAAAATACTGAAGAAAAAAAGTTGGTTTTTATGCCTGATTAGCGCGGCGCTGATAAGTTGCACTACAACGGACAGTATTAAGCCGCAGGCGGACGCCAAGGTCAAAAATATTATCATGGTTATTGGCGACGGTATGGGGCCGCAGCAAGTCGGATTATTGTTGTCTTATGCCAGGCAGGCGCCGCATAGCGTTATCGCTAACCGTACTACTGCGTTAGATCGTATAATGGAGCAGGGGCGGCTGGGTATTTCCATGACCTATACCGGTGACGCTCTGGTGACCGATTCGGCTGCATCGGCGACGCAAATGGCAACCGGGAGATTTGCCGGCGCGGAAATGCTGGGCCTGGATAGAGAGGGCAATGTTCAGGAAAATATTATTGAAAAAGCCAAGCGCATGGGCAAAGCGACCGGTTTGGTTTCAGATACGCACATCACCCACGCAACCCCCGCCGCCTTTGCCGCGCACCAGACGCACCGCAGCCAGGAAAACAGTATTCCGGAAGACCTGCTGGCAACCGGAGCCGATGTCATGTTTTCTGGCGGTTTGAGCTATTGGTTGCCCAAACAGGTCGAGAATAAAAACTCGGAGCAGTATCGGCAATTGACGCAGTTGACGGACAAGAGCGTTGAGATCAAATCCTTACGCAACGATGAGAAAAATCTGTTAACCGCCGCCCAACAAAAAGGTTATAAGCTGGCCTTTAACAAGGCGCAACTGCAGCAATCCGAAGGTAAAACGCTGGGTTTGTTCGCAGGTTCAGGCATGGCGAATGGTATTGTCGAATCTCAAAACCGCGGCGATGCACAGCATGTCCAGCCGACGTTAAAGGAAATGTCCGTTAAAGCTTTAGAGATTCTCGACCGTAACGAGCAGGGATTTTTCCTGATGATCGAATCCGGGCAAATCGATTGGGCGGCGCATCGCAATGACACAGGCCTCTTGTTGCATGAAATGCTGCGTTTTAATGACACCTTGAACGCGGTGCTGGATTGGGCGGAAAACCGGCGGGATACGTTAATTATCGTCACCGCCGATCATGAAACCGGCGGTTTTGGTTTTAGTTATTCGGGCGTAAACATCCCCAAACCGCACAGCTTGTCCGGGTCCGGCTTTGCAAGCGGGGAGTTGTTTCAGCCCAATTTTAATTTCGGCAGTCCGGAAGTACTGGACCGGATTTATGCGCAGCAATTAAGTTATCGCGATATTTTCAGCCGGTTTGATAAATTACCTAAAGATCAGCAAACACCATTAAAGTTGACCGAGCTGGTGAACCGCTACACGGCATTTAAGATTACCGAATCGCAAGCGCTAAAAATTCTCGCAACCGAAACCAATCCTTTATACCGAGAAGGACATATTTCGTTAGGCAACAAAGTCGTGCCCAAGATAGACGTCAACGGCGCATTTTTTGTTTATCAAAAAGAGAATCGCGAAAACCTGCTGGCACAAGCTGTCGCTACCGGTCAGCAGGTGGTTTGGTCGACCGGAACCCATACCAGCACGCCGGTGTTCGTTTTTGTAAAGGGCGAGGAACAAACGGTGCGGCCTTTTGCCAAAATTCTGCATCATACCCAACTGGGTCAGTTGATGATTGATGCTTTGCAGTGAATGGCCGGCTTATTGCCGTGTCATCAAACTTTAACGCGCATGGTTCAAAATGACTCCTTGAATGATTTAACTAAGGAGTAATGTTATGAACAAATTCACACTGAATAATCTCAATATAATGACTTTATCGTTGGCTATGTCTATTTTGGGGTTGCTTGTTACTTGGGGTATTGAGCTATTGATCAAGGCATTATTCGGCTTGGGATGAAGCACAAGTTAACTCGCAAGCTTCATCCCGGCTAACTGGTGTAGGTTTTAAGAAAATGTGCTGTCGATAATCTGACTTTTATTTTCGCGCTTGTTGGCATACATGGCTTCATCCGCATGCCGCAACAAGGCTTCGGCAGTGATACCGTGTTGTGGATAGGTGGCGATGCCAATACTGATATTGGTAGTGATTACATCGCCACGATAGTTAAAACTGCTCTCAACCAATGTTTTTTTGATGCGATTTGCCACCAGTTCTGCGGCTTCTAAAGTAGTGTTTGTCAGCAATATGGTGAATTCATCGCCGCCGTAACGAGCTGCGGAGTCGCAGCCTCTTAAACAGTTCCGAAAGTTGTCGGCGATGGATTGCAATAACAGGTTACCTGCTTCATGACCGTATTTATCATTGACGATTTTTAAGTTATCGCAATCCCCTAATAACAGGCTGAAAGTGTGTTCGCTACGTTGGGCTTGTTGCAGTTGTTTTTCCAATAGATCCATGAACGCCCGACGGTTGTAGAGACTGGTTAATTCATCGGTTTGCGAGCTGGTTTTAATTCGGCTGAAAGCATGGTAAATGTCGCTGGACAGCATGGTAGTGACATAGCCGACCAGTAACATAGGAAACAACCAAGCCAGCAGGACGCTGCTTTGGCTTAAGGAAAATAGCTCGTCGCTGGGCACGCCGCTTTTGCCCAAATACAGATAACAAGCACCAATTAAACCAACTTCCAATAATGTGGTTAGCCTGCCCAATGCCAGGGCGCTGGTAATGATGGGCAGGAAGTACAGATTAAGCAGCAGGCTATTCTGACGTCCGGTATGCCAAACGAACCAGGTGACTAGTAATATCATGACCCAGGTTTCCAATGCCAGTTTCCAGACGTTGGCTTTGGCAAAAAAATTCAGGTAATGGAATGCCATGACAAAGCAGGCGAAAGCGCAAAGACCGGCTAATAAGACAGCTTTAACGTTTTCATCGACGTGGCCAACCACCAGGTAGAACATCATCAAGACCAGCAATAACCACTGGATTTCCGCGACGGTTCGGGAAAAGCCGCTCAGGGCATCAGGTTCTTGATTGAGACGAAAAAAAGGTTCCTTGGTCATGGCGCATTTTCCAGTTAAATAGGGTCCGACAATACAAACGCAAAGAGGATGGGTTAATTTTTAATATTACCACAACCGTTGCGAGACAGCCGCGTGGAATAGGCTGATCGATGGTCAATAGCTCCGCTATTGACCATCGATATTCGGCTTGCTTTAAAACAATAATCCGAGCGGGTGCTGACTTAGTCTGGAAAACCTACAGCCAGCCTTTTCGTTTGAAAAACCAGTAAGGCGCAATGCCCGATAGCAGCATTAAGCCCAGAGCGCCGGGATAACCCAACTGCAAATTGAGTTCCGGCATGTACTGGAAGTTCATGCCGTAAATGCTGGCGACTAGGGTAGGGGGCAGAAAGACCACGGCGGCAATGGAAAAGATTTTAATAATCTTGTTTTGGGTAATGTTGATAAAGCCTTGGGTCGAGTCCATCAAGAAGTTGATTTTGTCGAATAGGAAGGTGGTATGAGACATCAGCGTGTCTACGTCGCGCATGATCTCCCGCGCCGTTTCCTGCAATTCGGGATGGTTGCGCAAATGCCGTTGCAGAAAGGATATGGAGCGTTGCGTATCCATCAGACATAGCCGGATTTTTCCATTGCTGTCTTCCAGTTTGGCCAGTTGGTCAATGGCATTTTCAAGATCGGAGTCTATTTCTTCCAGTACCAGATAACTGACATCTTCCAGTTTGCGGTGGATATCTTCCAGCGCATCGGCGAGGTTTTCCACTTTTTGCTCGAATATCAGCACCAGCAATTCCTGCGGTGAATGCGCCGCCACTTGTCCATGCCGGGCGCGCATACGCAACAGGCGAAAATCGGCCAAGGCGCCTTCACGCAGGGTAATGAGCCGCTCTTGTTGCAAAATGAAGGCGACGGTCGCCGTACTGTGCCGCCCCTCGCTTATTGACAGGAACAAAGAGCGTACATGAACGCCGGTGGGATCGGTAAAGTAACGTGCCGAAGATTCGATTTCCTCCACATCATCCGATTCGGGCAAAGTAGTGCGCAGGAATGCCTGTAGCTGGGCGCGTTCGTCGTCGCTGGGATCGTGTGCATCAATCCAAGCGGCTTTGTCGACGGCCTCCTTGAGCTGCTCTTCAGGGGGGGTATGTTCTTTGAGTCTGCCTTTGTCAAAATTGAATAGTCTTAACATTAATATTTCCGTCTTTTAATTATTCAGGCAAGCTGTCCGGGCGAATCAGCGTAACCAGTTTGGCATCGGTCAGTTCTGCCCAGTCGCTTTCAAATGCGAGTTGAGCCAAAGCGGCGGTAGGTAGACATTTTCCGTTAGCCGATAATGGAACCGGATGGGAGATGAGTTTTAGTAACAATTCCTCTAAGCCCGGGTTATGCCCGACTAACAGTACGCAGCGTTCATGGCATCGGTTTTTTAATACGGCAAGCAAAGTCTGAGCATCGGCTTCATAAATGCGCGGTTCGTAGATAATAGACGACTCGTCTATGTCTAATTGACGGCAGACCCGATGTGCCGTCTCCAATGCACGTGTTGCCGGTGAACTAAGTATGGTGTCGGGTATCAAGTGCTGCTTGCTCAACCAGCGCCCGACCTGATTGGCAGCACGCCGTCCGCGTTTATTCAAGGGACGGGAAAAATCATCCCTATCAACCGACCAGTCCGATTTTGCATGCCGTAACAATAAGAGCTCGTGTGCCATAAAGATTCTGTTTAAGGATGTAATTTCGGACACTTGTCCATCAAGACACTATACCAGTAATTCTTTACAATTTTATTAAATCATAACGCAAAAAAATACCTGAAACGCAGATAATGCAAGGCATATGACGTGTTAGCCGCCAAACCTGATTGGTGTTACTACTTATTGAATGGAAAAGCCGATTTCTTTATTCTACAGACGTTTATGCCCTATAAATTAATTGATGAGAGATCGTGTCATGTCGCTAAAAGAAGATTTTGAAAATGTATTTAAAAAGTTGCAGGCGGAACGCGATGAAGCCATTTTAAAATTGCATCTTGCTTCCATGGAAGCAAGGCAAGAGTTTGAAGAAGCAGAAAAAGAATGGCGTCATTTAAAAGTCAAAGCGGCTGAAATTGGGGATGAGTCGATAGAAACTTCCGAAGAATTTATTGCCAATGCCAAAATAGTGGGTGAAGAACTTAAAGAGGCTTACCATCGAATTGTCAAACGTTTGGCTGGTTGAGCTTTATTTTTTGTCTACGCATCGACATTATAAGTTTACACATTTTCTTGTATTCTCTTGGTTAAGAAACTCATAGTTTATTTTGGCCGCTAAAGATAAACAGGGCTATGGGGCTTTCTGCAAACAACTGGCAAGGAGAATATTATGAATATCTTACGTAAGATTATTAAGATTATCCGGTCTAACGCTTTTCGGGGTATTGCAAAACTGTTCCTGAAAAATTTGCCACGTTGGGCATTACTGGCTGGCATCATAGTCCTGATCGCGGCGTTTTTTATTTTTGATCTGCAAAGCTATCTAACGCTGGAAACACTCAAGGCGCAACAAGCGTCTATCGAAGCTTATCGTAGCAATCATCCCGTTTCGGCAATTGTTATTTATGCATTGATCTATATTGCAGTGACCGGATTATCTTTGCCGGGGGCTACGATCTTGACGTTGGCCGGTGGTGCTGTGTTCGGTTTGCTGTGGGGGACGTTGATTGTTTCGTTTGCCTCCACGATCGGTGCAACGCTGGCTTTTCTGGCCGCACGTTTTTTGTTTCGAGATGCGGTTAAAGCCCGCTTCGGCGACCGCCTGGAAACTATCAATAAAGGCATAGACAAAGACGGCGCACTCTATCTTTTTACACTGAGGCTGGTGCCGGCTTTCCCTTTTTTTGTGATTAACCTGATTATGGGTTTAACAAACCTGAACACCAAAACCTTCTATTGGGTCAGTCAGATTGGCATGCTGGCCGGTACCGTGGTTTATGTGAATGCCGGAACTCAGCTGGCTAAGCTGGAATCATTGTCGGATATTTTGTCTCCGGGATTGATCGGATCTTTTGTTTTACTGGGCATTTTTCCGCTGCTGGCCAATAAAATCGTCGAAACTATCAAGGCCAACCAGGTTTATGCGCAATGGCATAAACCGCCTCGCTTCGATAACAACATCGTGGTGATAGGCGCAGGTTCGGGCGGCTTGGTCACCGCTTATATTGCAGCCGCCGTCAAAGCCAAAGTCACCTTAATTGAAAAACATAAAATGGGCGGCGATTGCCTGAACACCGGCTGCGTGCCGTCTAAGGCCTTAATCCGATCCTCCCGGCTGCTGGCTCAGATGCGCCGGTCTGCCGATTTCGGCATTAAAAAAGCCGAGGCCGAATTCGATTTTGCCGATAGCATGAACCGGGTGCAGGCGATTATTAAAACTATCGAGCCGCATGATTCCGTGCAACGTTATACAGACCTTGGCGTGGATGTTGTCGAAGGCGAAGCGAAAATCATTTCACCGTGGGAAGTTCAGGTGACAACCGCTGGAGTCAACCGAACTATCACTACGCGTGCCATCGTTGTTGCCGCCGGTTCGCGGCCATTGATTCCGCCGATTTCAGGTGTCGAGGATATCGACTATCTGACCTCGGATAATATTTGGGAATTGCGCGAATTGCCTGCGCGACTGGTGGTATTGGGCGGCGGGCCGATCGGTTGTGAATTGGCGCAATGCTTTGCCCGTTTCGGTAGCCAAGTTACGCAGGTTGAAATGGCGTCGCGTTTGCTAATCCGGGAAGACGCCGAGGCTTCCGAAGCAGTGATGACGAAGTTCCGCCAGGAAGGCATTAATGTGCTCGTTGGCCATACCGCCAAAGAATTTATGATCGAAAACAATGAAAAAATCCTGCTTGTCGAGCATGACGGTAAAGAGTTGCGTATTCCTTTCGATCAGGTAGTGTTGGCTATCGGCCGGGTTGCCAATATACAAGGATACGGCCTTGAACAGCTGGGGGTAGAAACTTCGCCCAAACACTCCATTGAAACCAATGAATTTCAACAAACCAACTACCCGAACATTTTTGCTTGCGGTGATGTTTCCGGCCCGTTTCAATTTACGCATGTTGCGGCTCATCAGGCTTGGTATGCGGCAGTGAATGCGCTGTTCGGTAGCGTGATAAAACTTCGTACCGATTACTCGGCGGTTCCTTGGGCGACCTTTACCGATCCTGAAGTTGCGCGGGTCGGCCTTAATGAACAAGATGCCTTAGCAAAAGGCATTGCCTATGAAGTCAGCACCTATCATCTTGACGATCTTGACCGGGCAATTGCCGACGGAGTGGCGCACGGCTTTGTTAAGGTTTTAACGGTGCCGGGTAAGGACCGGATTCTCGGCGTGACCCTGGTCGGCGAGCAGGCCGGCGATTTGATCGCTGAGTTCGTGCTGGCGATGAAGCACAATATCGGCCTGAACAAGCTGCTGGGTACCATTCATATTTACCCTACCTTATCCGAGGCCAATAAATATGTGGCCGGAGTCTGGAAGCGCAACCATGCGCCGAAAGGCTTGTTGTGGTGTGCTGCCCGATATCACAGCTGGCGCAGAGGGTAGTACAGTGCAAATCCTGATTCATTTACTCCGTATTTAACGGCTTGATATTAATCAGGGCGACTTTTGTCTATAATCGAAACAAATACCAAGCCGCGCGGAGCAACGAAAACAGAACGATGTTATTTCAGCGTTAGTGCCAGGTTCCAGTTAACAGGAGTAACAGTTTGAGCCCAAAGAACAAGATTTTATTTGCAGGAGATCCGCACGGAGATTTCAGGCCGCTGATTGCGGCAGTACATGAATATAAACCCGAGGCGGTTGTTTTGCTGGGCGATTACGACCTGGACACGCCTCTGGAAACCTGTTTACAGGAAATTATCGGTTTAACGCAAATCTGGTGGATTGCCGGTAACCATGATTTTGAAACGCCCTGCAAATATAGAAACCTGTTTCACTCGGCCCTGGCTGCAAACAGTTTGCATTTAAAAGTCACGGAAATAGCGGGGCTTAGAATTGCCGGTTTGGGCGGTATCTTTCTTGGCCGGGTCTGGTATCCGCCGCAACAGCCTAAATGGCGAGGCAAGCAACATTTTTTGCATAACCAGCCTGTCAACATAAGACATACAGCCATGTCGCTAAAATACAAAGGCGCGATTTGGCATGATGAATTTGAGGCGTTAAAGAGGCTGAAAGCGGATATTTTGGTTACCCATGAAGCGCCGGGGTCTCATCGGCACGGGTTTGATGTGATTGGCGAATTGGCTGCCGCTATGGGAGTCAAAAATATTTTTCATGGCCATTTGCATGAAAATTATATCGGCACTGTTAAAAGCAATATCAGAGTCGTCGGCGTGGCGAACAGGGCGGTCGCCGATTTGGTGGGGAATACCTTAAGGAATGGAAGCTAACACGATGTGCCTTTAAATCAGGCTGGGTTTCATATTATTCAACCCAGCCTGTTCGTTTGCCGCTCTAAGCCTGACTGCTCAAATAGTCTTCATAATTACCATTGAAATCAACCACCCCGTTCGGGGTTAATTCGATAATCCGTGTCGCCAGCGATGACACAAACTCCCGGTCATGACTGACGAATATCAAGGTACCCGGATAATTTTCCAACGCGGTATTCAGTGATTCAATCGACTCCATGTCCAAATGGTTGGTAGGTTCGTCCAGCACCATGATGTTGTTTTTTTGCAGGATCAGCTTGCCGAACAGCATGCGGCCTTGTTCCCCACCGGAGATGACTTTTACGGATTTATTGATGTCATCCGCGCTGAACAACAATCGTCCCAAAGTGCCGCGTATGGCTTGGTCGTCATCCGATTCCTTGCGCCATTGCCCCATCCACTCGATCAGGGTCATGTTTTCTGCGAAGTCTTCGGCATGATCCTGGGCATAGTAGCCCACTTCCGAGTTTTCCGACCACTTGACCGTACCGGTATCCGGCGTTAAATCGCCGACCAGAGTGCGCAACAGGGTGGATTTACCGATACCGTTAGGGCCGAGCACCGCAACGCGCTCGCCGACGGCGATCATCAGGTTCAGGTCTTTGAACAACGGTTGCTCGCCGTAGCCTTTGCTCAATCCTTCGACTTCCAACGCCAAGCGGTGCAGTTTTTTGGTTTGGTCGAAGCGGATAAACGGGTTGACCCGGCTTGAAGGCTTGACTTCGTCCAGCTTGATTTTATCCAGCTGCTTGGCGCGCGAAGTGGCCTGTTTGGCTTTTGACGCATTCGCCGAGAACCGGCTGACGAAAGTTTGCAGTTCGGCGATCTGGGCTTTTTTCTTCGCATTTCCGGCCAGCAGGCGTTCGCGCACCTCGGTCACTGCAATCATGTAGTCGTCATAGTTGCCGGGATAAACGCGCAGTTCGCCGTAGTCCATGTCGGCCATGTGAGTGCAGACGCTGTTTAGGAAGTGACGGTCATGCGAGATGATAATCATCGTGCAATTGCGCTGGTTCAGGATGTCTTCAAGCCAGCGGATGGTGTTGATGTCCAGGTTGTTGGTCGGCTCATCGAGCAGCATGATGTCGGGATTGGCGAACAAGGCTTGCGCCAGTAATACGCGTAGTTTCCAGCCCGGCGCTACGGCGCTCATCGGGCCGTTATGCTGCTCCAAGGGAATGTCCAATCCCAGTAATAGTTCGCCGGCTCGGGCTTCGGCGGTATAGCCGTTGTATTCGGCGAACACCGACTCAAGTTCGGCAGCGTGCATGTAGTCGTCTTCGGTCGCTTCCATGTTGGCGTAGATCGCGTCGCGCTCGGACATCGCAGCCCACATTTCGGCGTGACCCATCAGCACCACGTCCAGCACGCGTTGGTCTTCATAAGCGAATTGATCCTGGCGCAAGTTACCCAGGCGCTCATTGGGGCTGATGCTGACGTTGCCCGCTGACGGTTCCAAATCGCCGCTCAATATTTTCATGAAAGTCGATTTGCCGCAGCCGTTCGCGCCGATCAGGCCGTAACGGTTGCCGTCGCCGAATTTGACTGAGACGTTTTCAAACAGGGGCTTAGCCCCGAACTGCATGGTGATGTTAGCTGTAGAGATCAAGTTTTTGTTCCGAAGAGTAAAAGATTATTGGATATTAAAGTGATTAATTCACCACGAAGGCACGAAGAACACGAAGTTTTATTTATATATTTTTCGTGTTCTTCGTGGTGAAAGCTTTTTAATTAAGCCATGTTTCAGGCACTATATTGGCCGTGTTTTGATCGTCGCTGACCCAAATTTGCCCGTCCTGAATGCTGACCTGCAATTGCATGGTGCGCTTTACCATGGGTGTGAGTTGATCGGTCGCCTCTTTGGGCAGGTTAATGACCGTTAGGTTTTTAAAGCGTTCCAGCTTGGCTTGAATCTGGTTCCACCAGACGCTATTGCGTCCACCGTAAGTGTAAACGATGACTTTATCGGCACGATTGGACGCTTTGCGGATGCGTTTTTCATCCGGCATGCCGACATCGATCCACAGTTCGATGTCGTCGGTCAGGTTTTTATGCCAGAGCTCAGGCTCATCGTCGGTGCTCAGGCCTTTAGTGAATTGCAGCTGTTCGTGGGCATTAATCACAAAAGCCAGCAGGCGAACCATCATGCGTTCTTCGGTCTCCGAGGGATGCAGGGCGATGGTCAGGTTATGCGATTGATAATAGCCCCTGTCCATATCTGAAATCTGACAGTCGGCTTTATAGATGGTGGACTTAAGCGCCATTAAGCGATTTTTAAAGTTTTTGAAAATAAAAGCTTATTCTAACAGATTTGCAACTATTCAGCAGGTAGAAAAACAGTACGCCAAGCTGGAGTGCAAGCTTTGCTTGCGTTTGCAGGTACCAACAGTAGGCGCTTTAGGCGATGCCTGTACTTCATTACAGCAGCAGCTTGTCGTCAATAGCAATAAAACGGCTGGCCGAATTAATCAATGAGGGGGCAGTGAGTGCCGGAACGCCGTAGACTTCCGTTGTTACGCCGTAAACGTCCCGAGCCTTATTCAGCAATAGATCGAAGTCGCCGTCGCCGGATAGCAAAACAATCACATCAACCTTGGGGGCAGTGTCGATCACGTCCAGCGTGATGCCGACGTCCCAATCGCCTTTTGCGGAACCGTCGCTACGCTGGATGTAAGGCTTCAGTTTAACCTCAAAACCGATATTCCTGAGGATCTGCTGGAATCCCTGCTGTTTGCTGTCGCCTTTGTCGATCGCATAAGCAAACGCTGCGACCACGTCCCTGTTTGCGGTCGCTTGCGCCCAGAATGCAGCGTAATTGAAATGCCGCCGGTAGCTTTGCCGGGTGGTGTAATAGATATTCTGCACATCGGCAAAGATGGCGACTTTTTCCATGTCCTTATTTAAGGAATGAGCAGCAATAATCGCTAGGCGCTTTAACTTTCATTGTGAAAGCGGAATTGGCTGGCACATTGAAAGATTCGCCGCCTTTTATAGTTTGCCATTCGGCGCCAGGCAACAAAACCTCCAGATCGCCATCGATGATTTCCATTAATTCAGGATCGGCGGTGTTAAAGGTATATTCTCCGGGCAACATGAAGCCCAAGGTTTTTGTTGAGCCGTCTTCGAACTTGATAGTTCGGCTGCTGACATTGCCGCCGAAGTAAACATTGGCTTTTTTGACGACGGTTACATTGTTAAATTCTGACATGGGTTGTCCTATGGAATGAATAAATCAAGGCGCGCCATGATACCAGATTTGCTGAGTTAGGGCTTGGCGTTTAGTCGATCGCTTCCCTGGTCAGGATGGTTGCTAATCGCCTGAAAAGGGGGTATTTTGAATATAATAGTTTAATTCTATGGGAGACATATCATGAGATATCAGTTAATCCTGTTAATTATACTTTTTTCGTTGTTCGCCTGTGGACATCCGACAGTGCGGGAGATGAGATATACCTCGGACACATTTGAGCCGACCGCTACTGTCGAGGTTTTGCAAACTTGGCCACGGGATCGAAAATATCTGGAAATCGCAGAGCTTGAGGTCAGTGCAAGCGCTAAGGCAAACAATGCTCTGGTTGATAAGGCAAAGGAAATGGGCGCGGACGCAATAGTCATCGGGCCTACCCATCAGCATGGCCAAGTGCATGTGCCTATTGGCGGGACGATATCGGATGGGCCGGCCGGCAGCTTCCGTGGCGTTCCATTAAATAGCGTTCGTGCCGTAGCCATAAAATACCAGCCTTAGCGTAGTCCATTTGCCGCATGCTCCGTGGTTTTTAGCTGATCTTGCTGATCACAAAAAGCCTTGGGGCTGATTCTATGTGTGCCGTGCTGTAACGGGTGCTGACTTTGAATTGCTCAGGATTGAGCCGTTCGCACCAGATTTTAACCTGGTCGGTTTCCTGATCGCCGCCCTGGTGGCCGGGATAGGCAAGCAGGGTGATGATGCCGTTCACGGCTAGAATCCGGCTGGCGGTGGATAAGGCGGACAAGGTCGAACCGGTCAGGGTAATGAGGCTTTTATCGCCGCCCGGCAGATAGCCCAGATTAAACATGATCGCGTTGATTTTACCGTGAAGGTCCGCAGGGATTTTCTCGCTCATCTCGGCATGGCTGGCAAGCAACAAGGTCAGGCAATCCGAAAGCTCGCTTTGCCCAAATTTTTCCCGCGTCGAATCGATAGCCGTCTGTTGTATATCAAAGCCGTAAACCCGGCCGGACGGGCCGACTTGTTCAGCGAGAAACACGGTATCGTGGCCGTTGCCCACCGTGGCATCGATGGCAATGTCGCCGGGGCGGAGAATGTCTCTGATCAGGTCATGAGCCGTGTTAACCAGTGAAATGCGTTTCATAATGGCGTTGGATAGTACAGGTTGGAGGTAAGGTGGCGGTTTTTAATAAGGCATCGGCAAAATGCCGGCTGTGCCAGGGTATCTGCAAGCTGCCTTTGGCGCCGAAGCCGTTAAAGATAGCCAGGTGCTTGTGTTGCGGATGCCAGCCGATAAAAGGCTGTCTGTCTTGCGTACAAGGCCGGATGTTGGCCTGGTGGCTGATTAGGGCTGCATGGGTCAAATCGGCCGATATTTGGTGAAGCGCATGTAACAACTCACTCTTGCCGTGCTCGGTCGCTTCGGTATCCAGATGGTCTCGATCAAAAGTCGCGCCAACACGAATCTGACGGCTATTTAACGGGATCAGCCAGTTGCCGTAATTGAGGATTTTATCGGGCAGTTCCATCCGGTGTTCAAGCGTTAGAATCTCGCCTTTGACCGGCTGAAAAGGCAGCCAGGAAAACCAGGGATTTTGGGTTGCCTGATAGCCTTCGCAGAAAATAATGCGTTTGGGAGTAATGTCCCGCCAGCGCAAGGACGGTTGCAGTTGTATGTCCCGGTAATCAAATTCAGCTTGCCGATAGCAGCCGTTGGCAATGAAAAACGCTTTCAGGCAACTTAGTAATGGTCGGGTTAATAAATAGCCGGTTTGTTTTTGTTCCAGAAAGCCGAATGGTGTCGCGAGTTTGTCAATGGCGTTGCCCCGCTGGATAGCGCCCAGATAGGCTTGATAATCGGGGATGCTAAAGCGTTTGCCGGCGTTTATAAGTTCATTGTCGTTATGAAAAATCCGCAGCATCGGTTTTTCGACATAAAACGTTTGCTGAAAAAAATCGGCTAACTGGGTATAGCAATGTTTTGCGGTAGGCAACAGCAGATCGACATCGGCGGATTTTACAAAGCGCATGCCGGTGACCGGGTTGATGAGTCCGGCTGCTACCTGCGAGGCGCTCTCTCGGCCGTTATCGATGATGACGACTTTGCAGCCTCGTTGTATGAGTTCCCATGCAAGCAGGCTGCCAGCCAGTCCTTGGCCGATGATTAGATAGTCGGTCATGATTTACGTACTGATAGTTCACCACGAAGACACGAAGTTTTCCTGTTTATTTGCTCCATTCCTACGCTCCAGAGACTGTGAAAGTATTGTAAAAAACCGGCTTAAAAAACTTTTTGTTTTTCAAGTTATTGATTTTTTAGCTAATAATTTGAAGTGCAAACCTAGGTTTGCACTTCAAATTATTAATGCTTTTACAGTCCCTCCAGCGTAATAATGCAGTAAGTGGGATAAAAGCTTTTTACCTTGCTTTTCTTCGTGCTCTTCGTGGTGAATTTTTGTGTTTTTAAAGTGTGATATTTATTTAGCAGTCAGCGCCACACCATTAAAATGAATACCATCCCAACCGTATCTCATAAAATTCCTGATGTTTTGGTGTCCTGTGCCGTCCGGATCACTTAAAACATCGATTCGGTAATAATCACCAAACAGGTTTAATGTTTGCTGCTGATTAAGTTGGTTCAGTTGAGCAAAAGCGAAAATCTTGCAGGAGCCTTCGTTAGTGCCGGCCTGATTGACTAACAACTGCTCATTCAAACCGTTACTGAATTCGGTAGCCTGATAATAGTAGTGGTCAGTAATGACGGCGATGGTTTCATCAAAACTGACAGCTTCGTTATTTTTTACTTTTTCAATAAATGATGCGAGTGACATGTGCAAGTACAGGGTAAACAGGAGTTAGCGGAGTAATCCGGAAATCTTTTTAAATTCTGGGTGAGTGGAATCCCTGACCCATTCGAACAACACAGATTCATAATTGGTGATAGTGGCATTTTGCTGTTGCATGCGTTGCAACGCATAGAATTTATGTTCCGCCTTGCGTGAACAAATGGCGTCTTCGACGACATGCACTTGATAGCCGAGATGCAGCAATTCCAATACCGTCTGCATCACGCAAACATGAGCTTCTTGTCCGACCAGTATGATCTGCTTGCGGTCAGCGTTGGCGACGGTATCGGTAAAACCGTCAGCCGCGCAACAGGAAAAACCGGTTTTGTCGAAAATCAGGGTGTCTTCCGACAATATGTCGGTGATGGTTGTGTCGGTAGAACCCAAGCCTTTGGGATATTGCTCGGTTAACAAGACAGGAATATTTAGCAGTCCTGCGGCTTCAACCAAGCTACGGGCGTTGGTTGTCATTAATTCAGCTTCGGCTTCAGGCATGACCGCGGATAATTTTGACTGCAAATCGACGACGATCAGCAGGCTGTTTTTTGCAGACAGAAGGTTAGGGTGTGTGGTCATTTTAATTTGAAGGAAAGGGTTAGGGGAAGAAGGCTAAGGGCTAAGGGCTAAGGGCTAAGGGCTAAGGGCAAAAGGCTAAAGAACACATCCTTCGCCTTTTGCCTTGCGCTTTTAGCCTTTTTTCATAACGCGTGCTTTTTCACGTTGCCAGTCGCGGTCTTTTGAGGCCGCGCGTTTGTCGTGCAATTGCTTGCCTTTTGCCAGACCGATTTCCAGTTTGGCCCGGCCGTTCTTCCAGTACATGGACAATGGAATCAATGTGTAGCCTTTGCGTTCGACAGCGCCGATCAACTTGTTGAGTTCATGCCGGTTCAGCAGCAGTTTCTTGGCGCGGATAGAGTCCGGGTTAACGTGGGTTGATGCAGATAACAGCGGTGAAATATGAGCGCCGGATAACCAGGCTTCGCCCCGTTTTATCACGACATAGCTTTCTTTGAGCTGCACACGGCCGTCCCGGAGACTTTTAACTTCCCAGCCTTCTAAAACCATCCCCGCTTCAAACTTTTCTTCAATCGTATACTCAAATTTAGCTTGGCGATTGACGGCGATAGTGGCGTTTTGCTGCTTGTTATTTTTTTTGGACTTTTTGTCGGCCATAGATTTTTAAACTGACGTAAAGGAATAATTTTGTTATTTTACTCGATTATTACTGCAATAGTCAGAAAAGCTCACCACGAAGAATACGAAGAGCACTTCGTGGTGAATTGGTAACCTTTGAGTTTTTACAGGCACACAAATGGCGGATACAAAAAAATCACAACATGGTGAATGGTCATCGCGTTTCGCATTTATTCTGGCAGCGACAGGGTCCGCAGTCGGTCTGGGTAATATTTGGAAATTTCCCTATATTACCGGAGAAAACGGCGGCGGGGCATTTGTCATAGTCTATTTGTTGTGTGTGTTGCTGATCGGCATTCCCATTATGATGGCGGAAACCCTGTTAGGGCGGCGCAGCAGGCAGAACCCGATTAACACCATGGTCACCTTGACCGAAGAAGCCGGAGCCGATAAAAACTGGCATTATTTAGGCTGGATGGGAGTGACTGCCGGTTTCCTGATACTGTCTTATTACAGCGTTATTGCAGGTTGGGCTTCCGCTTACGTGTTAAAAGCTTTTACCGGCAGTTTTTTAGGCGCCGATGCCTCATCAATAAGAGTGCTTTTTGACGATTTTGTAGGTAGTCCGATCAAGCTGCTGTTCTGGCATACTCTATTTATGTTGGCGACCATGCTGATCGTAGTGCGCGGCGTTAATACCGGCCTGGAAAAAGCGGTCCGTTTTTTAATGCCCAGCCTGTTTGTGCTGCTGATGCTGATGGTGGCTTATGCAATGACCTTTGATGATTACTATGACAAAGGTATCAAATTCTTATTCACGCCTGATTTTAGCAAGATTACTGCTGATGGCGTCCTGACTGCAATGGGACATGCCTTTTTTACACTGAGTTTAGGCATGGGCGCCATCATGGTTTACGGTTCTTATTTGCCTAAAGATGTGTCGATTGCCAAAACCGCGTATGTGATTGCCGGAGCCGATACAGCGGTTGCGTTATTGGCGGGTATTGCCATTTTCCCGATTGTTTTTGCCAGCGGACTGGAGCCTGCCGCCGGCCCCGGATTGATTTTTCAAACCTTGCCGATCGCTTTCGGAAATATGACCGGGGGCTGGTTATTCGGCATTCTGTTCTTTGTGATGCTGGTGTTCGCAGCATTGACCTCGTCCATTTCCTTGATTGAGCCGGCGGTTGCCTGGCTGATTGAAAATAAAAACATGAGCCGGGAACAAGCCTGTATTTGGTCAGGGCTGGTAACCTGGGTGTTGGGATTCGGCACTGTTTTTTCGTTCAACGTCTGGTCCGAGTTCAAGATTTTCGACAGAACTGTTTTTCAATTGCTGGATTATTTAACAGCTAATTTAATGCTGCCTATCGGCGGTTTTTGCATCGCAGTGTTCGCCGGCTGGATCATGAAGCAGCAACATACCGAGCAGGAATTGGAAATGCCGACTCCGCTCGGCTATCAACTATGGAAAGTTTTAGTTCGCTACGTCTCTCCCGCCGCCGTGTTTCTGGTATTTCTGCACGTGGTTGGAGTTCTTTAAGCATGACCGTTGTTCAAAAAAGCGCCTTGGTGAAGTTCTCAGCGCAGCAAATGTTTGACCTGGTTAACGACATTGAAGCCTATCCGAAGTTCTTGCCCTGGTGCAGCGGCAGCCGGATCATTAAGCGCGAAGATGACATTGTCGAAGCCGAGCTGATGATTTCCAAAGGCGGCTTTAAAAAATCTTTTGCGACCCGAAACAGGATTGATAACGGGCGCAGCATGACGCTTTCTCTATTGAACGGCCCGTTTTCATCTTTGGAAGGACGATGGGAATTTATACCGCTACGCGAAGATGCCAGCAAGATTTCCCTGGATCTGGAGTTTGAAATGTCGGGCAAGTTGGCGAGCATGGCTTTCGGCGCAGTTTTTAACCAAATCTGCAACACCATGGTCAGCTCGTTTACCGCACGGGCCAAAGCCGTTTATGGTTAATGTCGAAGTGGCTTACGCCAAGCCCGAAGAGCAGGCGATTGTCGCGCTGGCGATGGAGGAGGGGGCGACTGTTGAAGCGGCAATACAAGCCGCAGGTTTGCTGGAGCAATTTCCCGAGCTTGCGTTGTCTGGGCTTAGTGCAGGTATTTTCGGCGTAGCCTGCAAACTGGATCAGCCTGTTAGCGAGGGCGACAGGATAGAAATCTATCGACCTTTGGTTCATGACCCGAAAGAGGCTAGGCGGCAAAGGGCTTTGAAGGGAGGGTAAAGCTATTTTGTTTTTATATTCATGCCGGAAAAGGTGAGCATCAAAGCTTATTAATGGCAGATTTTAATGGGTAATGTGAATATATGCAGAAACAAGATAATAATTTTTAAGTGTAAAAGGAGTTATTAAATGATCGAAAATTTTAAAGAATGGATGATCGAAATCCAGGATGAAGCAATAAAAGAAAAATGCAGAAAAGCGAAAGAAAAAGGCGACGAAACGAAGTGGGAAAACGAAATCTGGAAGAGTCCTGAAAAAACAAAGTTATAAAAAATAGATTTCGTGATGAGGGTTTTAAGCTGGGTTATAAATCTAGGCCATCTTATGTATCGGGTGCAGGCGAGTGGCTTTATGATTTTGTTTGGCGAGAATTCAATGATGATGGTAATTTGCTGAATATTGTTTTAGCAATGGAAATTGAAGTTTCAGATATGGAAGAAAAAGCCATTAAATATGACTTTAATAAGCTGCTTCAAGCTGACTCACAGTATAAAGTTCTTGTGTTTCAGTTAAAAACAGAGAGTGAAGTTAATGCAGCTTTAGAAGATTTTACGAATGCAGCTAAGGTTTATAATTCAAAATCTAATTCTGAGTATCTTTTGTGTGGATGGTGTACTTCAAAAAATAAATTCTTATTTAGTGATTTTCGTGTTTAGCAATGTAGTTGGCTCACCGCACACCACTTACAAATGCTAAAATAACCGGCTATTTTAAAATATTCCAATGGGCAATCCATTTCAGGTGTCAAAATTTTCAGTACGGTTGGACGCTGAAAAGGGGCGCTATGCCCCCAAGTTGAAGAAGTAACGCCTCGTGATTATCAGAGAAAATGATATGAATGAATACCAAATCGCAAAAAAATCAATTGATGTGTCTGTCGGTGAGTCAGTAAGAATCATCCGTGAACTTCAAGAATTAAGTCAAAATCAACTGGCCGAACTTACCGGTATTCCCCAGTCTACTATCTCGGCAATTGAGCATGACAAGATAAATTTAGGCATAGAGCGCGCAAAAATTTTAGCAAAAAGCGCTTAAATGTCATCCTGCGGTATTGGTTTTTCCTGGATGGGATGCTGAGATTGCAGCTTAATATGCTGCTTTTAAAGTCCATATAATGAATTGTTAATCGGTCATAGGAGGTTATTCGTGAATACTGTCACTTTGAGCAATAAAGAAATCGTCAAGGATTTGCTTCAGCGGTTGCCTGATCAAATTTCTTTACATCAAATCGCGCAGGAAATTGAATTTGTAGCCGCTGTACGTCAAGGCATGGCGGAGCTTGATAATGGAGAAGGCATTTCGATTGATGAAATAGAAAAAGAATTGCCTTCATGGATTATCAAGTAACACTTTCGCCTTCGGCTCGCCGTGACTTGGCGGATATTGTGCGTTACATCTCGCTTGATGCGCCGGAACGTGCAATCGAGTTCGGCCAGTTTCTGATTGTAAAAATTAAATCACTTGGGCAATTTCCAGAAATGGGAAAAATTGTGCCAGAATTTGAGGATTCTATTATCCGCGAAATTGTTGTTCATTCTTACCGCGTGATTTACCGTGTGAACCATGAAAGTCAAAAAATCGAAGTTATACGTTTCTGGCATGGAAGACGAGGCGTGCCCAAGCTGTCTGTTTAACTTTTCGTTCAATCGCCGGTTCTTAAAGCCATGTAGGGTGCGCACCGCGCACCATTTACGAATACCAGAAGACTGAGCTGTTTTAAAGAATTCCAACGGGCAATCTATTTCAGTATCAATATTTCCACTATGGTCGGACACCGAAAAGGGGTGCGATGCACCCCTACCATTGCTAAAGCGGCAATTGGTCGGTTGGCGCTCCGGATGCCGGTACTGGTTTTGCATCTTTGTCCGATTTGTCGGTTTTTGGCGCACTATCAGTGCTGTCATAACCAAACAGGCCGGTGATCATTTCCCATAGAGTCTTATCAAGATCCCGCTTGGGCACTTCTACGGTAGTCTCTTCCGATGTTTTAACAACAGGAACTTCGCTGGGCTTGAAGTCGCCTTGCACGCCGGTCAGCTGGTCGTTATCAAAGAACAGCGAGATTCTCTTTTGCTGCCTGTCGCCGCCTTCAATTTGTGCAGAATAGAGATAGTCCCAACGTTTTTGATGAAAGAAATCAGTCAGCATTGGTGAGCCCATGATGTACAGCACTTGACGCTTGTTCATGTTGGGCCTGAGCTGGTCAATCATGGCTTGATCGACGATATTGCCTTGCTGGACATCGATTCGGTAGACGCCGGGCAAGTTGTTCAAAATGGTCGTGCAGGAGCTGAGCGTCAGACTTGCTACGACTGCAAAAATGCAAGAGATGGAGCAATTACCAAATAGGTTTAAAGCGGAAAGCGGCTTTCTCATTTAGGGCTGCGGATGAGTTGAAAATGCAAAATCATACAGGATCTTAAGGGATTATCCTATAAAACTGTCATGCCCATACTGTCAAAAAAAGGCTACAATGCGTGTAATTTTACAGACGACTGCTTATTCTATAAGTACAAACGGAGATTAATGTTGGAAACTCATGATTTAAAGAGCGCAGGCCTGAAGGTGACATTACCTCGGATCAAGATTCTGCAAATTTTAGAAAATCAGGCTAATGAGCGTCATTTAACTGCTGAACAGGTTTACAAAATTCTGCTCAGCGAAGATGAAGAAATCGGCTTGGCTACGGTTTATCGTGTTTTAACCCAGTTTGAAGCGGCCGGATTGGTGAGCCGTCATCACTTTGAAGGCGGCAATTCCGTCTTTGAACTGGATAAAGGCACGCATCACGATCACATACTTTGCATGAAGTGCGGCAAGGTCGATGAATTTACCGATGAGGTTATTGAGGCCCGGCAAAAAGAAATCGCGGAAAAACTGGGATACGAACTGACCGATCATGGTCTTTATCTCTATGGTTTTTGCGCTCAATGCAGAAAATCCTGATTTTTAATTTCAACTTGTAGGCTTCATGTTTAAACCTCTTATTTTTTATATCGGTTTGCGTTATACGCGAGCCAAACGCCGAACTCAGTTCATTTCTTTTATTACCTTGACTTCCATTCTGGGCATAGCCTTGGGCGTCACCGCATTGATTGCCGTATTGTCGGTGATGAACGGCTTTGAGGCCGAATTGCGCGAGCGGATTCTCGGCATGACTTCTCACGCGACCGCCACCGGAAGATATGGCCAGTTAGATAATTGGCAGGAGCTGGAGCGGAAGTTAACAAACTATCCGCATGTAGAAGGCACCGCGCCTTTTATTAATGGGCAAGTGATGATTAACGCCGACCGGCGCGTCAGCGGCACCATGCTGACCGGGATATTGCCGGAATACGAGTCCAGGGTGTCGGAAGTTGCCGATAAGATGCAGGACGGCAAATTGGCTGATCTGATTCCCGGCGAATACGGCATTATTTTAGGAGTAGAGCTGGCCAATTATCTGGGCGTTTTCATGGGCGATAAAATTACTGTCATCAGTCCGCAGATAAACTCGACACCGGCCGGTATTGTGCCTCGCATGCGCCGGTTTACCGTGGTGGGTATTTTTAAGGTCGGTATGTACGAATATGACCGTAACATGGCGATGATCCATCTTGATGATGCGGCCAAGTTGTTCCGTTTGGAGAATGCTGTTTCAGGCCTTAGAATCAAGCTGGATGATTTGTTCAACGCCCCGAAAATCACCCGTGCGCTGTCAAACGCTTTATACGGGGATTATCAGGTCAGCGACTGGACCTTGGCGCACAACAACTTCTTCCGGGCGATACAGACGGAAAAGCGGGTTATGTTTATTATCCTGTTGCTGATTGTCGCGGTGGCGGCTTTCAATATTGTTTCGACCTTGGTGATGGTGGTCACCGATAAGCGCGGGGACATTGCTATTTTAAAAACCCAGGGATTGACGTCGCGTTCGGTGATGGGAATCTTTATGGTATTGGGTGCTGTGATCGGCGTAACCGGCACCGCACTGGGAACGGTGGGCGGAATATTGCTGGCGTTGAATGTTGAAACCCTCGTGCCGGCTATTGAGAAACTGTTTAACGTTCAGTTTATGGCGGCCGATGTGTATTACATCAGCGAGCTGCCTTCCAAATTGGTCTGGACTGATGTGTATGTCATAGCGGGCATGGCTTTTTTTCTGTCATTATTGGCGACTATTTACCCTGCCTGGCAGGCATCCAAAGTAAATCCAGCGGAAGTTCTCAGATATGAATAATACCAGCATTTTGCAATGCCAGCAGTTGACCATGCGCTATGATCAGGGCGGGCTGGATGTTGAGGTTTTAAAAGGGGTTGATTTAAGCATCGGTGTCGGTGAGCGTGTCGCCATTATGGGCGCATCGGGTTCTGGAAAAAGCACTTTGCTGCATTTGCTGGGCGGGCTTGAAAGGCCCACCGGCGGCAAAGTGGTTTTGGACGGCGTTAATTTTAATGAGGTTGGCGCAGGCCAACTGGCTAAATTAAGAAATAAGTCCTTGGGCTTTATCTATCAATCGCATCATCTGCTGGGCGAATTTACCGTATTGGAAAACGTGGCGATGCCTTTATTGATTGGCGGAAACTCGGTAAAAGAGGCAAGTAGTCGGGCGATAGAGTTGTTAAAGCGGGTAGGGCTGGGGCACCGCATTGAACACAAGCCCGGTGAATTATCCGGCGGGGAGCGGCAACGTGCCGCAGTAGCCAGGGCGTTAATCAATAAGCCGGGTGTGGTTTTGGCGGATGAACCTACCGGAAACCTGGATAGTAAAACAGCCGATCAGGTTTACCAGTTAATGCTGGAATTAAATCAGGAACTGAACGTCAGCTTTTTAGTGGTGACCCATGATCACGAGCTGGCTGCCAGAATGGGCAAGGTCTTGCATATGGAAGATGGGCTGATTGTCGGCTGAGAAAACGTAAAGGTGTCGAACGACTGTGTTCATGCCGTCGTTCGCTAATCTTATTCGCTTTCTACGTCTTCAACCGGCGTATCTTGCACAACAAGTCTTTTTTCCTTTCTTGCCGCCCATTTTCTGGTGATATGCTGTTTCCAATAATATTGAATGCCGAAGTAACCAACCGCGGACGAGATTATGCCCATAACAAAACAGCCGGTCAGAAACGGCTGCCAGACATCGCCAAGCCCGGAGAACATGCCGCTTAGTGAGAATTCGGATTCATCGGCGACGGCCGGCTGATTCAAAAACCAGAGCCCGACTCTATAAGCGAAGTAAAACAAGGGCGGCATGGTGACGGGGTTGGTTATCCAGACCAGTCCTACCGAAAGAGGCAGATTCGCCCTGTAATAAATGGCCCCAGCCGCCGCAATGGCCATTTGCGTAGGGGTCGGAATCCATGCGCAAAAAAGCCCTACAGCAAAAGCCATAGAAACGGAACGCCGGTTTAAATGCCAGAGGTTAGGCTCATGCAGTTTTTCGCCAAGAAATTGCAGGCTCTTGTGCCGTTTGATCACTTCAGGATCGGGGATAAATTTGTTGATCAGTTTTCGTATGATTTCTTTTGGCATAGTCGTCTATTATCAAATTGCGATTGATTTAAGTTTATCAGGTTTTTAGCCTAAAAAACGACAAGGTGCTAAATGGTTGTCTACGCTTTATTATTTCTAGCTGGACTGATGTTGGTTCAGCAGTTGGCGGTATTGCCTGACATTCAATGGTTAATGGTTGGCGGTGTACTGGCCTGCATCATTGTATGGTTGCGTTATTGGCGGTGTTTGTTTTTTGTAGTCGGCGTACTTTGGGCGATAGCTTTCGCAATGCACCGATTGTCCGAACGCTTGCCCGAACAATTGGAGGGCTTGGAGATTCAGGTTGCCGGCACCATAGCCGGTTTGCCGGAACTGGATGAAAAGCGCGTCCGCTTCGACTTTATCACCAGGGATGGTGTGTATGCCGAAAACCTGTCGGGAACAGGTTCGGCGATCACCAGGGATGGTGTGTATGCCGAAAACCTGTCGGGAGCTGGCGAGGCGAGTGTCACCGAGCCCGAACGGCAATTACCCTCTAAACTGAGGTTGAGCTGGTATTATCCGGACCAGCCCATCAAGGCGGGTCAGCAGTGGGTTTTTACCGTAAAACTGAAGCGCGTCCACGGCACAATGAATCCCGGCGGCTTTGATTATGAGCGATGGCTGTTTACCGAAGGCGTAGGCGCGGCGGGCTATGTGCGGCCAAGTCCCAAACCGGTTTTGCTGGGACGCGATTCGGGGTGGAACAGTATTTCCGTGTGGCGACAAACTATCACCGACCAACTTTCCAACGCCTTGGGCAGCAACCCGAGTCTGGCTTTGATAAAAGCATTGACGATCGGCGACGGTAACAGTGTTACTCAACAGCAATGGGAGGTTTTCCGTAAAACCGGTACGACTCATCTGGTGGTGATTTCCGGTTCGCATATCGGTCTCATTGCCGGTCTGGTTTATTTTCTGGTGCTTAGATTTTGGGCGTGGACGGGTTATTCGGCTTGGTCGCCGCAAAAGGTCGCGGCGTTTTCGGCTGTGCTGGTGGCGGTTTTTTATGCAGGGCTGGCCGGTTTTTCCGTTCCTACCCAGCGCTCCGTGGTCATGTTGTCTGTTGCGATGGCAGCCATTATTCTGCAACGCAACAGCCGTCCTTTTAATGTCTTGTCTATCGCCATGTTTGCAGTATTGGTTATCGATCCATTAGCGGTTTTATCGGCAGGATTCTGGCTATCATTTCTCGCCGTGGCTGTGATTATTTATACAGTATCCGGACGCTTGGGCAGGCTTGGGCATGTGTGGGGAGGAATAAAAATAAACTGGGCCACTTCGGTGGGTTTGTCGCCGTTGTTATTGCTGTTTTTCCAGCAGATTTCATTGATAGCACCGTTAGCTAACTTGATCGCAGTGCCGGTTATCAGTTTGCTGGTTGTGCCGTTTTCGCTGCTGGCAGTCATTATTATGTTTATCCTGCCGACGGCGGCGAGCAAATTGTTCTATCTGGTCGATCAAGTATTGCAGGGTTTATGGTGGCTGTTGGTTCAACTGGCGGAACTTCCGATGGCGTCTATAAGTCATGCGTTGCCATCCTATTGGGCATTGCTTGTTGCGGTGCCGGGTATTTTATGGCTGCTTGCTCCGGTCGGCATTCCGGCTCGATGGTTGAGTCTGGTGATGTTTTTGCCGCTGGTATTTACCGATGCAAAACGGCCTGAAGCCGGCGATATCAACATGACCTTGCTGGATGTCGGGCAGGGCTTATCGGCTGTTGTGCAAACCGCTCATCATCTGTTGGTTTACGATACCGGCGCTAAGTTTTCCGAGCAAAGCGACATGGGGCACAGTGTGTTATTGCCGTTTTTGCGTTCTCAAGGTATAGATAAAGTGAATAGCTTAATTATCAGCCATGGCGACAACGATCATATCGGCGGCGCTGCATCGCTCATGCACGGCATTGATACTGAACAAGTACTGACCAGCGTTCCACAGTTGCTAAGCGAATATGCGCCAAGCGAATGCGTAGCCGGACAATCATGGCTGTGGGACGAGGTCAGGTTTACCATGCTGGCTCCTCAGCAAGCGTTTGTGTCAGAAAATGACAATTCCTGCGTACTGAAAATCCAGTCTAAACACGGCACGGTATTGCTGACCGGGGACATTGAAGCGGCGGCGGAATCCTGGTTGGTCAAGACTTACGGTGAAGAATTACAGGCCGATGTGTTGATTGCACCTCATCATGGCAGCAAAACTTCATCGACAGCGGAATTTTTGCAAACCGTACAGCCGGACTACGTGTTGATACCGGCAGGTTATCGGAACCAATTCGGGCATCCTCATAAAAATGTCTTGGCGCGCTACCGGCAAGTCAACGCTAAATGGCTGAACAGTGCCGACAGCGGAGCTATTGCTGTTAATGTTAAAGATAAGGCCTTGGTTGTACAAGGGATGCGTGAAACGGAAAGCAAGTATTGGAATATTAAATGATGATTTCCGAGGGGTTTACTCTGTTATTAAATAGGACTAGAATAGTCCTCAATTATTAAGGGGTAGGATATGTTGCGGTTGAGTAAGTTAACTGATTATGCGACGGTCATTCTAAGTTTTATGGCCAAAGAAAAAACGCAGATGCATGCGGCCATGGAAATATCGGCGGTGACCGGTATTGCTCTGCCTACAGTCAGTAAAATTCTTAAGCTGCTGGTTAATGCCGGCGTGTTGATTTCCACACGCGGCGCCAAAGGCGGTTATATTTTAGCCAAGATGCCGGAAGAGATCAGCATTGCGGCAGTTATCAGTGCGCTGGAAGGGCCGATTGCCTTGACCGAATGCAGCATTTCCCATCAAGGCTGTGAGCAGGCTTCGGGCTGTGACATTTTGGGGAACTGGAGCTTGATTAACCAGACCATTCATAACGCATTAGAGTCGGTGACTCTAGCCGATTTAATCAGACCCGTTGTTGTGCCGGCAGAAGTGTTGATTCCGGTCTCCAGTTTATATAGGTAGAAAATTTATGTCAGCAAGTGAACAAGAAATCAAGAATCTGATCGGTAAGGAATACAAGCAGGGGTTTGTGACTGAGCTGGAGACCGATACTTTTCTTCCCGGATTGGATGAAGCGGTTATTCATCGGTTGTCCAAGGTCAAAAATGAGCCTGAGTTTATGTTAGAGTACCGGCTAAAAGCGTTCCGTCATTGGCAGAGCATGAAGTCGCCTACGTGGGCGTTCGTCAAGTTCGATCCTATCGACTATCAATCGATTAGCTATTATTCAGCGCCTAAACGTAAAGAAGACGGCCCAAAAAGCCTGGATGATATCGATCCGCAGGTTTTGGAAGCCTACAAAAAATTGGGTATTCCTTTGGATGAGCAGGAGCGCTTAGCCGGCGTTGCTGTGGATGCGGTTTTTGACAGCGTGTCGGTGGCGACGACATTCAAAGGCAAATTAAAAGAAGCGGGCGTTATTTTTTGCCCGATTTCGGAAGCGTTGCGTGATCATCCTGAGCTGATTAAACAATATCTGGGCTCAGTCGTACCGCATACGGATAACTTTTTTGCCGCTTTAAATGCCGCCGTATTTACCGATGGATCGTTTGTTTATATTCCTAAAGGCGTGCGTTGCCCGATGGAATTGTCGACCTATTTTCGTATCAACGCCGCCAATACCGGGCAGTTCGAACGGACGTTGATTATCGCCGATGAAGGCAGTCACGTCAGCTATCTGGAAGGTTGCACCGCGCCGATGCGCGACGAAAATCAGCTGCATGCGGCCGTGGTTGAGTTAATCGCGATGAAAGATGCCCAGATCAAATATTCGACCGTGCAAAACTGGTATCCCGGCGATAAAGAAGGCAAAGGCGGCATCTATAACTTTGTGACCAAACGTGCCGATTGTCGCGGCGAGAATTCTAAAGTGTCGTGGACGCAGGTGGAAACCGGCTCGGCGATTACCTGGAAATATCCGAGCTGCATACTGACCGGCGATAATTCGACCGGCGAGTTTTATTCAGTCGCGCTGACCAATAATTATCAGCAAGCCGATACCGGCACCAAGATGATCCATATCGGCAAAAATACCCGCAGTACGATAGTTTCCAAAGGAATTTCGGCAGGTCGTGCACAGAACACTTATCGTGGTTTGGTCAAAGTATTAAAAAGCGCGGAAAATGCCCGTAACTACACCCAATGCGATTCGCTGTTAATCGGCGATAAATGCGGCGCGCATACCTTCCCCTATGTGGAAGTCAAGCAGCCGTCGGCCCAGGTTGAACATGAAGCGACCACGTCGAAGATCAGTGAAGATCAGCTGTTCTTTTGCCAGCAGCGTGGACTGTCGGCCGAAGACGCCGTGTCGATGATTGTGAATGGTTTCTGTAAAGAAGTGTTCAGGGAATTGCCGATGGAGTTTGCGGTTGAGGCTCAGGCGCTGTTGGGGCTGAGTTTGGAAGGTTCGGTGGGTTAGTGGGCAAGTCCGACAAGATTTTGCAGAAAATCATTCAGGGACGTTCCGATGCCAATGTATTATTTTCTGAATTGAGACAATTGTTGTTGCGTTTAGATTTTCAGGAACGAGTTCGTGGTGATCATCATATTTTTAGTAAAGATGGTATTGCTGAGATTTTAAACATACAACCAATTGGCTCAATGGCAAAAGCATATCAGGTTAAACAAATCCGGCACATTATTGTTCGCTATCGTTTGGGGTTAGATGATGACTAAATACGAAATGATTATTTACTGGAGCGAAGAAGACCAGTCTTACATTGCCGAGGTACCGGAATTAGCTGGTTGTATGGCAGATGGAAGCAGTTATCAAGAAGCCGTCAGTAATGCTGAACGGGTTATTGCTGAATGGATAGAGACAGCCATAGAGCTAGGGCGATACGTTCCTGAACCGAAAGGGCGTTTGTTGTATGCCTAAAAAATCGATGTTTTTAGAATAAGCGATGTAGGTTGGGCTGATGCAAAAAGCCCAACAATTTGCCTTAGCATTTGTATCACAGCATCAAGACACTACGGCGGAAACGCCAGTCTCAATTATTAGAGAAGCCCAGCTGCTTTAGTCTTTTTTGAAATTGAATCAATGGTGGTATGTGACATGAAAATTAAAGCCAAGGTTGATTGTAACGACGAAGAATATGTCACGGATGAAATTGATATTTCGCCTATTACACAAGAACAAATAAATCATTACTGCACCGACGAATATCTTGATATTTTTCAGAATAAGCATCGTGTCCCGGATGTATGGCGATATATCGTAGAAGTCAATAATGCGGATATAGAGGTTATACCGGTTGATAAAACTATTCAATTATCGGATTTTAATGACCGCCCGGCAGCCGATGCCAAAGGTACCAGAGTTATTTTGCTTATTTTAGAGTCGCCTCATAAAAGCGAATATAAACATGATAAGAAGCTCTTTATGCTGAAACCTAAAGCGCCGGCTCAAGGTTATACCGGGCGTAATATAGAAAGTTATATGAGCGATATTTTAAAAAAAATATCCGGTTTAACAGAGGGCAGTTATAACTTGATTATATCCAATCCCATTCCATATCTGTGTTCATTAGGCATTTTTACCGACAAGTTAAATACCAAGGTTCGTGATAATGTATGGAGAGCAGTTTGGAATATTACCGATAAGAAAGGGGAATATGTCATTCGGAAGGATTTTATTAGCCGCTGCAAAATTTATCAGCCCGAATATATTATCAACTGTTGCACGGCAGAATTAAAAAAGAATGTTACAGAGTGTCTGCTTGCCAACAGATTTACTAACAACTTATATGTAGCTCATCATCCTTCTGCTTGGAAATACCAAACTAGGGAAGAGCTTAGTATTCTAAAAGTTGAATAATACATCGCCCTTATAAAACGAGACGCCGGCTGTGAGCTAAGCTGGTTTAAATAAATATCCCTGGCTGAATCGCTTAAAGGCCAACAAGCTGGTTAAGTAACGTTAAAAAACAATTGGAACTCTCATGCTTAGTATTAAAGATTTAACCGTCAATGTGAACGACAAACAAATTCTCAAAGGTATTAACCTTGAGATTAAGGCGGGTGAAATTCACGCCATCATGGGGCCTAACGGTTCCGGTAAAAGCACTTTGTCGCATGTGTTGTCAGGCAAGAGCGGTTACACCGTGACCGGAGGAACGGCGACTTATCAAGGCAAAGATTTGTTGGAAATGGCCCCTGAAATCCGGGCGCGCGAAGGCGTGTTTTTGGCGTTTCAATATCCGGTCGAAATTCCCGGTGTCAGCAATGTGTATTTGCTGAAAGCGGCCCTGAATTCTATACGCAAACACCATGGCCAGTCTGAAGTCGATGCGATGGATTTTTTAACGCTGGTTAAAGAAAAAGTGCGCTTGCTGGAAATGGATGAAAAGTTTCTTTACCGTGCGGTTAACGAAGGCTTTTCCGGCGGAGAAAAGAAACGCAATGAAATCCTGCAGATGGCTATTTTGGAACCCAAATTGTGCATTCTGGATGAAACCGACTCCGGCCTGGACATCGACGCGTTAAAAATCGTTGCGGAAGGCGTTAATTCCTTGCGTTCGCCGGAGCGTTCGTTTGTGATGGTGACGCATTACCAGCGCTTGCTGGACTATATCAAACCGGATAAGGTCCATGTTTTGGCGCATGGCCGGATCGTTAAATCCGGTGGTCCTGAGCTGGCCTTGGAGCTGGAAGAAAAAGGTTACAGTTGGGTCGAAGACAATCAGGCGGCGGCATAAATGACTACGGCAACAGCAAGCCGTTATACGGCTGAATACCAAACAATAACATCCGCATTGCCGGGGCAAAACTTGCCGTGGCTGCAAGAGTTAAGAAATGATGCCCTGAAGAAATTCTCGGAGCAGGGTTTTCCATCGCCGCGTGAAGAAGAATGGCGTTATACCAATGTGTCCGGCATTGAGAAAAAACTGTTTTCTCCGCAGGCAAGTTTGACTGCCGGTGACGTCGATGCCGAACGGCTGAAAACATGCCAATTGCAAGATGCCTGGGTCGTGGTTTTAGTAAACGGCCATTTTTCGGCGGAGCTTTCAGTTTTGGACGGTCTGCCCGAGGGCGTCTCAGTCATGAGCATGGCGGATGCGTTAACAACACAGTCTGATACGCTGGAAAGATATTTAGGCTTGGCCGCGAATCAAGCAGAGCACAGCTTTATTGCCTTCAATACCGCGTGGTTTACCGATGGTTTGTTTGTGCACGTGCCGGCCAAGCAGGTTTTGGACAGGCCAATACAGTTGTTGCATATTGTCACCGGCGTTGACGCAATGGCGACGACTCGCAATGTCATTGTTGTCGACGAAATGGCCGAAGCCAGAGTTATAGAAACCTTTATCGCCAGGGATGGTGTGTATGCCGCAGACTTGTCTGGAACAAGTGCGGCGATCGCCAAGGATGGTGTGTATGCCGCAGACTTGTCTGGAACAAGTGCGGCGATCGCCAGGGATGGTGTGTATGCCGCAGACTTGCCTGGAACCAGTGCGGCGGTCGGACTGACTAATGCTTATGTAACAGCCGCAGTCACCGAGGTTTTTGTCGAGCAAAACGCCAATCTAACGCTGTATAAAATGCAAAGCGAGTCTGATAAGGCCTACCATTTTGGCGGCTGCTATATTAAACAGGCTCGGGATGCGCGCTTTACCCATCACAATTTCGCTTTTGGCGGTTTGATGGCCCGTAGCGATATTCATGTCGATCTGGATCACGCATCGGAATGTGAACTGAACGGCTTGTATTTGGGCGTTAAGCGTCAGCATATCGACAACCACACCCGCATCAATCACCTGAAACCTTATGCGATCAGCCGTGAGTTATACAAAGGCGTGCTGGACGATAGAGCCAGAGGCGTGTTTCAGGGTCGGGTGATTGTGGCGGTCGATGCGCAAAAGACCGATTCGCAAATGAATAACCGCAACTTGCTGTTATCGGATGATGCCGAAGCGGACACCAAACCGCAGCTGGAAATTTATGCCGATGACGTAAAATGCGGACATGGCGTGACGGTTGGGCAACTGGATGAAAAGTCTATTTTCTACTTGCAATCGCGCTGTATCGATGAAGAGACAGCACGTAACATGCTGACATTTGCGTTCGCCAATGAAATGGTCGATAAGATCAAGATTAAAGGTTTACACGATATGGTTTTAGAACAACTATTGGCACGCTTCCCGCAAGAAGGCGTAAACAAGGAATGGTTATGACGATGGCTTTGGATATCAATAAAATTCGCGCCGATTTTCCGATATTGGCAGAGAAAATCCGCAATAAGCCGCTTGTTTATCTGGACAATGCAGCAACCTGCCAAAAGCCGCAGGCGGTTATCGACAGCATTGTAAATTTATACAGCCATGATTATGCCAATGTGCATCGCGGCGTCCATACTTTAAGCATGCGCTCTACCGATAAGTTTGAAGGCGCGCGGACTAAAGTTAAGGAATTCATCAATGCGGCCAGCGAAAAAGAGATCATTTTCGTCAGAGGCGCTACCGAAGCGATTAACCTGGTCGCGCAGACCTACGGCAAAACCAACATCAAAGCCGGCGACGAAATTTTAATTACCGCGATGGAGCATCATTCCAATATCGTGCCCTGGCAATTACTGTGTAAAGAGACCGGGGCAATATTGAAAGTTGCGCCGATTAATCTGCAAGGCGAACTGATTTATGATGAGTTTGAAAAACTGATCAGCGATAAAACCAGATTGGTTTCAGTCGTGCATATGTCCAATGCCTTGGGCACGATCAATCCGGTCAAAAAGATTATCGCTGCGGCGCATGCCAAAGGCATTCCGGTGTTGCTGGATGGCGCCCAGGCTATTCCGCACATGGCCGTGGATGTGCAGGATCTGGATTGCGATTTTTATGTGTTCTCGGGCCATAAACTCTACGCCCCGTCCGGCATAGGCGCGCTTTACGGCAAGCAGGCTTTGCTGGAAGCAATGTCCCCGTATCAGGGCGGCGGCGATATGATCCGCAAAGTCACTTTTGAAGAAACCGAATATAATGTGCTGCCTTACAAATTTGAAGCCGGCACACCGAGCATTGCCGATGCAGTCGGTTTGGGCGCGGCTATTGATTACCTGAACACGGTCGGCATGGATAATATTGCCGCCTATGAAGCTGAGCTGCTTGCTTATGCCACAGAAAAAGCCAAACAAATTAAAGGGCTTAGAATTATTGGCGAAGCTGAGCATAAAGGCGCGATACTGGCTTTTGTGCTGGATAAAATCCATCCGCATGACATTGGCACCATGCTGGACAGCTTGGGGATTGCGGTCAGGGCAGGGCACCATTGCGCGATGCCGGTCATGGACTTTTTTGAAGTTCCTGCGACGGCAAGAGCGTCATTTGCAATATATAACACCAAAGAAGAAATTGATGTTTTAATGAAAGGCATAGAGTCCTTGATTGAGGTATTTGGCTAATGTTTGATGATTTACGCGACCTCTATCAAGAGGTCATATTCGACCACAACCGCAATCCGCGCAATTTCCGGGTCATGGAAAATGCCGACCGGCAGGTTGAAGGCTTTAACCCGCTATGCGGGGACCGTCTGACCTTATATTTGAAAATGGATGGCGATGTAATTACTGACGCCAGTTTTCAGGGTTCGGGTTGCGCTATTTCGACGGCTTCCGTTTCGTTGATGACCGAGATCATCAAAGGTAAAACCGAACAGGAAGCCGAGGACTTATTTAAAAAATTCCATGAGATGACCACCGGCAAAGATGAACAAGCTAGTCTGGAAGCGGTCGGCAAATTGGCGGTATTGGCCGGAGTGCGCGAATATCCGGCGCGGGTGAAATGCGCAACATTGGCTTGGCACACCTTGGATGCGGCCTTGAAAAACGAACAAAAGTCTATTTCTACAGAATAATAATTCACCACGAAGACACGAAGAGCACGAAGTTTTTTACTCAATGTTCTTCGTGGCTAATTCACGCCATGACCACGAAAACATCATCGCAATACATCGGTGCCGCACCTGTTCCTGACAGGTCGGCGGCATACACACCATCCCTGGCGATAAAGTTGGCCGTGCTTTACTCAGGTCAGGGCGATAGTCTGCCGTTCCAGCAGCTTGCGGAGCGGTTGGGCGTTCCTTTGTACCAGTCGCTCAATAGCGACAATGTTGAAGAGTTCTTCTTAACCTGGCGCGACGGCTGTTTGAAACTGCTCGACAGAGAGCTGCTTAAAAAAGGCGGCTTGGCGGTCGATATTGAGCCGCGCAATGGCGAGCAACGTTCATGGCCTGCGCCCAAAGACGGCGCTTTGGCCCAGGCGCTCGGGCGTAAAACCCGGACCGTGGTCGATGCCACGACCGGTTGGGCGCAGGACAGCCTGCATATCTTCCGCATGGGTTATGAGCTGATCTGTATCGAGCGTTCGCCGGTGATGGCAGAATTGCTGGCGGACGGTTTTGCCCGTTTAGCGCAACTGGACTGGATGCAGCGGCTTAATCTTGAGTCTCCCCAATTATTGCAAGGCAATGCTATCGAGCTGTTAGCCAATCTGGAAAGTGCGCCTGATTGCATTTATCTGGATCCGATGTTCCCGCCCAAGCGTAAAAAATCCGCGTTAGCCAAAAAGTCGATGATGGTGCTGCGCGATTTGCTGGGCGACGATCAGGATAAGGAACTGCTTTTTGAGGCCGCGTTAAGCGCTGCCGGCAAGCGGGTCGTGGTAAAGAGTCCCGATTACGCGGAGCCTTTGGGCGGTAAGCCGAGTCAGAGCTTTCAGGGTAAGTTACTGCGATATGATGTTTATTTGAAAAGTTAGCTTTAGACCTTCCAGGTTTTTAAAACCTGGAAAGTCTTTAGATTTGGATTTTGTGTGGCACCCATAAGGCGCAAGCGACGACCAGCAGGACGTCCACTTTAAAAACAACAATAATGGTAAAAAAATGTCGGATTGGATAGATGCAGTAGATGAAAACGCTTTGGCGAACGGTGAAAACATAGTCGTCGATATTGACGGTACGGATGTCGCTATTTTTAAAATTGACGACAAATTCTATGCGATTGAAGATGTCTGTACGCATGATGGCGCGGAAATTGCCAGCGGCAAACTGGAAGGTGACGAAATTATTTGTCCTCGTCACGGTGCGCGTTTTTGTGTCAAAACCGGCGAAGTAAAATCCCCGCCCGCGTATGAAAATATCGACTGCTTCCCGGTCAGGATAGAAAACGGCAAAGTGCAGGTCAGGGACAATCGCTGGGATTAATGCGTGCTTGATACTCTCAGGTTCTACGGATTGCGCGACGTTCGAATGGTCATGATCCAAGCTCCGGCAAAATACCTAACAGGACGGATATTTCCGCTTTGTCGGGTAGTGCGTCACAGGTTCAACTCAGCTATGGCTTGAAAATTAAAGCGTGAGGATGAGTCTTTATCTTCTTGCAATGTCGAGTATAGCTTTCATTTTTTAATAACCTTCGTCTCTTTGGGATTATAATAAGCGGCGCTGTTAAATGGTTATTTAACGAGCGCAGTTATGGCGCAGTATTCATCTTTTAAGCCAAGGCTTTAAGATGCGCTGCGCCTTTTATTAAGTTTATTATTGATAATCTGTAATGATAAGAAAATGGCAGACATGGATGGCTAACCTAAGAAAAACAACATCATCCGCGTTCACGAGAGGTGGAACGCTGGGCAATCCTTCATATTGCTTCATTTCCTGTCTGTTTTTAATGATGTTGACGAACTGCTCGGAACCAACCATTCAAAAGCTGGAAGGCCCGGCTCAGGGCACGACCTACCATATCAGCTATTGGCCGGAATCTCCGGTAGATACTAAAGCTATCAAAGTCGATATCGAAAACGAATTCGCGGTCATTGATAAACTGCTGTCCAATTACCGACCCGATTCAACCATAGAAACATTCAACAGCATCGAGAACACTGAGAGTCAGGAAGTCGGCAGCGAAATCGTGTCTCTGGTTAAAACCGCGCAAGTCGTCAATCAGGCCAGCCAAGGCTGTTACGATTTAACCATCAAACCGTTGTTCGATTTATGGGGCTTTAAAGGCGATACGCTGACAATTCCCAAAGATTCGACCATTCTTGTCACGCTGAAACAAATCGGCATGGCAAAACTGGAAGTCGTGGATGATACGCATCTGCGTAAAAAACAGGCCAATCTGAAAGTTGATTTATCATCTATTGCCCAAGGCTATAGCGTGGAACGGATCAGCAAGGTTCTGGAGCAAAAAGGCATAAGCAATTATCTGGTCGAGATTGGCGGCGAGTTGAAAACCAACGGCCACAAACCGGGGCTTCAACCCTGGCGCATCGCCGTCGAAAGACCGCTGCCGGAAGAGCGGACGATGCACAAAGTCGTGACCATGCCCAAGGACTCGCCAATGGCAGTCATGACTTCCGGCACTTACCGGCATTATTTCGATGACCATGGCCAGCGTTACAGCCACATCCTCGACGCCCGCACCGGAAGACCGGTCAATCACAACCTGGTTTCCGCCACTGTCTTGATCAGTGACCCGACGGTTGCCGATGCCTGGTCTACTGCGCTGCTGTGCCTGGGTCCAAAAGACGGCATGATAGCTGCGAATGCGGCAAAAATCCCCGCTCTGTTCATCGAGCAGCAAGGGACTGAGCTTATCGAATCCAAAAGTGACGCTTTAAACACTTTAAATACTCTCACCATACATTAATCCCTTAATCCTGAGTTATGACATTTCAAACCCGTAGTCACAGTTTTTTTTCACGTTGGGGAAATTTGACCTTAGGCAGACCGCTTGTGGTGCTGTCAATAGTGGTTCTGCTCAGTATTTTGGCTTTGCAATATACTGCCGATAATTTAAGCATTAATACCGACACCGCCGAATTGGTGGCTCCCGATGCGCCTTTTCAGAAAAACCGCCGCAATTTTGAAAAAGCCTTTTCACAGGACTTGCATACCCTGTTGCTGGTGGTTGAATCGGATACGCCGGAACTGACCAAAGCGGCGACTAAAAGATTGCAGCGTCTGCTTAGCGCCAATAAAAATTGTTTTAATTCGGCCTACATCCCGAATGACAGCGAATTTTTTCGTCAGAACGGCCTGCTTTATCTCGATACCGGTGAGTTGCAGAGCTTGTCAAACAATCTGTCGCAGGCCCAGCCGTTTATCGGCAGAATTGCGCAAGAACCCAATATGACCGGCTTTTTTTCAATTTTTGAAGATGCCCTGGCGTCTACAGACAAGAATCAGGTTGTGCCTATCGATTTAACCTCGTTGATTGATAAGGTTGCGGCCGCTTTGCATAAAACGCTTAACGGTGAAAACGCTTTACTGTCCTGGGAGTCGTTAATTGCTGAGAAAAGAACGCATGAGCGTAACGGCTTTATTATTGTTTCGCCTAAATTCGATTTTTCGCAAATCCGGCCAGCAGAAACTGCGATCGAGTCTATCCGCAAAGCGGTTGCCCAAATTCAGGATCCCAATCTGCCTGCTGTCAAAGTTTGGGTTACCGGTGAAGTCGGTCTTGAAGATGACGAATTATCAGGCATGAGTACAGGCACTTTTACGGCCAGTATTTTTTCTATTGTGTTGGTGTTGTTTATTTTATTGGTTGCCTACCGCTCCATCTTACTTACTGTAGCGACGTTGTTGACGCTAGCTTTGGGTATGCTTTTTTGCGGGGCGTTCGCGGCTTTTTCCGTCAAGGAACTAAACCTGATTTCAGTGGCTTTTGCAGTGTCCAACATCGGTTTGGGCGTGGAATATGCGATCCATTTTTGTTTGCGTTACCGGGATAATCTGACTCATCATATCCATAAAGACTTGGCATTACGCAACACTTTAACAAGCACCGCTCCTTCGCTGTTATTATGTGCAGGCACCACATCCATTGGGCTTTATGCATTTATACCGACTGATTATAAAGGTGTATCCGAACTCGGTCTGTTGGCAGGCACCAGTCTGTTTATCTGTTTGTTAATTACCTTGATTGCTTTGCCGGCGTTGCTACGAGTCATTCCGGCTCCGGCAAAGTTCGAGAAAGAGGACGCTCAAAATGGACTGACAAAATTGTCGGAGAAATTGGCGGCCTTACCGCTTCATTATGCCAAGCCGATTTCTATCGCAACTTTAGTTATAGCGGTCATCTCCATCGTGCTGACTTTTAACGTAAAGACCGATTTCAATCCGCTTAATCTTCGCGACCCTAATACTGAATCGGTTATCGCATTCAAAAACTTGATGAAGGACAAGGAAACCACGCCGATGACCTTGACTGTTCTGGCCAAGGATGAAAAAAGCGCTAGGGATTTGGGGCAAAAGCTTTCGAAGTTGCCCTCGGTTGATAAAGCGGTCAGTCTTTTCGATTTACAGCCCAGCGGGCAGGATGCCAAACTGGCCTTGATTGAAGAGATGAGCCTGATGCTGGGTGCGCAGATGAATAGCTTTCCGGCGCTAAAAGAAGATCCAGACCCGGTTCCAGCCATCAACCGTTTGATACAAACTATCGACAATAGCCTGTTTCAAAAAACCGATGGCCGTGAGCGCACGGCATTAACAAGTTTTAAAAAGGAATTACAGGATATTCTGATTGAGCTGGATGCGCGGCAACAACCCGATCGGCGCATATTCATTGAAAAAATTCAGACCACGCTGCTCGGCACACTGCCGAATGTCATGAATGAACTGTCAGCCGGCCTTAATGCCAAGGAAGTCACGCTGGATGATTTGCCTGCTGATATCGAAGACAAATGGCTGAGCAAGAAAGGTTCGTATCGTATTCAGATTTTTCCTAAAAAAGACCTGAACGATTTGAAGAGTCTGGAAGAATTTATTACTGAGGTACAGTCCGTTGCCCCTGAAACCACTGATTTGCCGATTATGTATTGGGAATCCATGAAAGAAGTCATTGCCGCCTTTCAGGAGGCCATCGCGATTGCCCTGGTCACTATTGCAATGCTGTTGTTTGCTATTCGTCGCAATATTGTCGACACGGTGCTGGTCATGACACCGCTGATATTGGCAGGGCTTTTCACTATGGCGAGTGCGACTCTCACCAACACCCCCATTAATTTTGCCAATATCATCGCTTTGCCGCTGTTGTTGGGATTAGGGGTGGATAATGGCATTCACATGGTTGAAAAGCTGCACCATTCTCTTTCCGAAACGCAGAATATCTATCAATCCAGCACCGCCAGAGCCATGTTTTACGGTGCGCTGACCACTGCCTCGAGCTTTGCCGGATTGGCGTTTTCGCCGCATCAGGGCATAGCCAGCATGGGTTTGATTATTACCATAGGCATATTCTGGATCATGGTGTGCACATTTGTAATTCTTCCTGCGCTGAGTAAGTTGGTGTTAAAAGTTCAAAGGAAAGTGACTGTTGTCGATTTTGGCTCGATGAAAGAAAGGTCATAGTGCTGCTTTAGCGCGACGAGAATAAGTTCGAGAATTGATAGGGGATGCGGTTCACGCTGGTACCGCATCCCCACAAACGCCTCCGCCGGAAAGTAATAGGTTCTTCCGCTTCGTGCGTCTGTCCCTCCCATTGCTTACGGTATGCGATGTTCTGAATGAGTCCTTAAGTGTCTTGGGCTTTCTCTTTTTATGAGTCCTCCTCGCTCTTTTGTGGAAGGTAATGCCGTAAGGAGTATTTTAGAGTATCTAGCAGGTGTGAAGGCTGCTTGTAAGCTAAATTCTATTAGCTTCGTGCATTTTTGTGAAAGGTGGCTTATCTGTTAAATCGTTATCTGATATTTCCATCAATAGCCCAAGAAGCTGATGTCTTTTTCTCAATAGGTTTCAACAGAAGCAGTAAGCAACACTTTAAACCAACTGTCCAACTGCGTTAGTCCTGCTGATGTGGTTTCTATTGCAAAATTGTTATCGTCTAATGACCTGTCGAGTCTTGCATTGTTTTATCGGCAGCTTCTTTTTGCTGTTGCGACAAATAGGTTCCACCCATAATTATCGTCATAATTAAAAGATAGACTACTGAAGCGATACGTCTGGCTTTCTTTCCTTGCTCATAGCTGTTCATGATTAATACCTGAAATTTTAAAAAGCGGGAATCATACAATACTTGTAAATTTAAGTAATGGAGAATTCTCAGCAAGCAGCTGCTCAAGTGGTTTTTTACAAGGCATTGATTTTGTGCGCTTAAGCTAAGCTTAAGACTTGTTAAGTTAAAATTGGGCCAGATTTAAATAAAAAAGGCTCTATCCTATGAATAAAATCATGCTAGCAGTTCCTGTTTTTTTAATATGTAGTTATTTCGTTGCCCCTATACAAACAGCCGAAGCATCCGAACATCGCTCAGGCCATAAGCTTTCTAAGCACTCTTCGGCAACCACTCACAAAGTCAAACATCAGCCAGATAGTCATCAAAGTACAGTTTCTTGGTATGGCTCTGAGTTTCACGGCAAAAAAACCGCCAGCGGTCAAAAGTATGATATGTATGCCATGACGGCAGCACATAAAACGCTGCCGCTCTTGTCTTACGCTAAAGTTACCAACCTTAAAAACCACCGAAGCATTATTGTTCGCATCAATGATCGAGGTTCTTTCCATGGAAAAAGGAATATGGATTTATCTTATGCTGCCGCAAAAGAACTTGGTATTCGAGGCATAGGGTCTGTAGAAGTCACACCGCTTAGCCGTAATGAAGTAACATTGCCATTAAATAGCGGTGTTAAAACAAACAAACATAGTTAATTTGCTGTCCTGAAAAATCAGAATACCTTGTTTTCCTCGAAAAATACTTAAGCATCATAGCCGGAAGGATAGGATTCAACCGGCTCATTACAATATAGCTATCAATATTCAGCCCGGTCTGGCTGGTTAATCAAATTTCTTAATGCGCATCTTTAGCGTAGCTCACTGAATAAATTTCCTTCGCCAATTGAGTATGGGCGGACAGCAAACTGGTTTATATGGGCTGATGCCTGAAAATCGGAGTGTAGTCTTATGGATTAGGGTGAGGGTCGTGTAAAATACATTTTAATAGGGCAATAGCCTTCGACCCATTCAGCACAGAGGGATTTTTTAATAAAGCATGTTAGACATCAATGAAACCTTAGTTATTTATCATGCCGATTGCTTGGATGGTTTAGGCGCAGCATGGAGCGCATTTTGCAAGTTAGGTACTCAAGTTCGATATATTCCGGCTCGCTATGGCGACGAAATTCCCGATTTCGAGCCGGGAGCAATACTCTATATATTGGATTATTCATATTTGCCCCAGCAATTAGTCGATGCGTCAGCAAAGGCAGGTCAGATCATCCTGATTGATCATCATGTGACTGCCATGGAGCAATGTGATGCGTTTTTTAAGGTACAGCCACCTCCTGAAAACCTGTCTCTCAATTTCGATATGTCGCGAAGCGGTTGCGTTTTAGCTTGGCAGTATTTTTTTCACGATCTGAAGCCGCCCAAAATTCTTTTGCATATCGAAGACCGTGATCTTTGGCGCTTCAAGCTGGACGGCACCCGAGAAATAACCTCGGCGCTGTATGAAAAAATGCCCATCGCTTTTGCTGAAATAGGCGGGCTTGATCTGGCGGAACTGTTGGCAGTAGGGCGCGTACAGGTTGAGCAATTTGCAAAAATGGTGCAAAGGCTTGCCAAATCCGCGCATAACGTCACTGTGGCAGGGCAGGTCGGACTCGCCGTTAATGCGCCGTCATTATTCTCAAGCGATCTTGGTCATGTGTTGGCTGAAAAGTCAGGCACGTTTGGGATGACGTACCAATATGACGGAAGAAAGCAGCAATGGACGTTCTCGCTCCGTTCAATCGGTGACTATGACGTGGGTCATTTGGCGTTAAGTTTTGGCGGAGGAGGACATAAGAACGCTGCAGGCTTTGCCTTGAATAGCAACCCGTTTTTCTAACTTTCTGCTAAGGGCTGGTTCAGTCCCGAATAATGTCCGATGGCTCTGAAACCATCATATATAATAGGCCAACTGAAACATTAGTAACTATAGCCGGGAACTTCCGATGAGCATTATTCGTCAAGACGATCTTATTCAAAGCATTGCCGATTCTCTGCAGTTTATTTCGTATTATCATCCGCTGGACTTTATCAAGGCCATGCATGAGGCTTATCAAAAGGAAGAGAATCTGGCGGCTAAAGATGCGATGGCGCAAATCCTGATCAACTCCCGAATGTGCGCAGAAGGACATCGTCCGATTTGCCAGGATACCGGCATTGTTACGGTGTTTTTAAAGATTGGCATGAATGTCCGGTGGGATGCCGATATGAGCGTCGCCGATATGATCAATGAAGGCGTTCGGCGCGCTTATCTGCATCCTGATAATGTCTTGCGCGCTTCGATTTTGGCCGATCCTGCCGGAAAACGCATCAACACCAAAGATAATACTCCGGCTGTGATACACATGGAAGTCGTGCCCGGCGATATGCTTGACATCGAAATAGCCGCTAAAGGCGGTGGGTCTGAGGCCAAGGCAAAGTTTGCGATGCTCAATCCTTCGGACAGTATCGTTGACTGGGTGTTGAAGGTTGTCCCTACTATGGGGGCGGGCTGGTGTCCGCCCGGTATCTTGGGCATAGGCATAGGCGGTACAGCTGAAAAAGCGATGCTTATGGCAAAGCAAGCATGTATGGGATCGATTGATATTCATGAGTTAATCGCGCGAGGTCCGCGTGATAAGCTCGAAGAGTTACGTCTGGAACTATATGAAAAAGTCAATGCGTTAGGTATCGGTGCGCAAGGATTAGGCGGTCTTACCACGGTGCTGGATATTAAGATTAACGATTATCCGACCCATGCGGCCAACAAGCCGGTTGCGATCATTCCTAATTGCGCAGCGACCCGGCATGTGCATTTTGTTTTGGATGGCAGTGGCCCTGCCGAATTCAAACCACCGCGTTTGCAAGATTGGCCTGAAATTATCGGGGACGCAGTCGCTACTTCGCGCAGGGTGAATTTGGATGCCCTGACTCAGCAGGATGTGGAAAGTTGGAAGGCCGGAGAAACTTTACTGCTTAGCGGCACCATGCTGACCGGCAGGGACGCGGCTCATAAACGTATGGCCGAGCTTTTTGCGCAAGGCGAAGCATTGCCTCAAAGCGTCGATTTCACCAATAAATTTATTTATTATGTGGGGCCGGTCGATCCGGTTCGCGAAGAGGTAGTAGGCCCTGCCGGCCCGACTACGGCAACACGCATGGATAAATTTACAGAATTGATGCTGGACAAAACCGGCTTGCTCGGCATGATTGGTAAGTCAGAGAGAGGGGCAGAGGCGATTGCTGCAATTAAAAAACATAAAGCTATTTATTTGATGGCGGTTGGAGGAGCGGCTTACCTGGTGTCAAAAGCCATTCGCAAGTCGCGTGTTGTCGCATTTGAAGATCTTGGTATGGAAGCGATTCACGAATTTGTTGTTGAGGATATGCCGGTTACAGTGGCTGTTGATACTGAGGGTGTCTCGGTGCATCAAATCGCGCCAAAGATCTGGCAAGCCAAAATTGGCAAGATTCCCGTTGCCGAGGGATTTTAAATCAGGACTTTAAAAGTCTAACGAGTTTAAAAACCGTAGATAAAAATGGCTTTAAAAATCATATCGAGGATCAAAATGACTAGCTTGAATTTATAAAAATGTACCCCATTGTATTTTTTGGTTACAAGATAAATCAGGAAAAACTCAAAATTTACACAGTTTTAGCTAAAAATACTCTGAAACTGGAGTATTGATTTGTATTGATTTGTAATTGCAGTTATCTTAATCAATAGTTATTAAATAATAAGGAGAAATCGGATGTCAAAAGGTCAAAATTTACAGGATAATTTTTTAAATGCTCTTAGAAAAGAGCATACGCCTGTTTCTATTTTCCTTGTTAACGGGATCAAGTTACAGGGTAAAGTAGACTCATTTGATCAGTACGTGGTTATGTTGAAGAACACGTCAAGCCAAATGGTTTACAAACACGCGATTTCTACTATCGTGCCGAGTAAAGCTGTAAAGCTGGCGCATGAGAATGAGTCCAGCGACGAATAATTAACCCTTGGCGTGCCTGCTCATTGCTGCCGATAAATCAGCAGTAACATGCGCACGAAAATGTAAATTTTATTATTGTTTCTATGGGGTATTTAATTGTTTGATCGTCCCGAATCAGGCGAACGAGCGGTGCTTGTTCATCTGACACTTCATTCCATGCAGGAAGATCTTTTAGAATTAAAAGAGTTGGCTAAGTCCGCAGGAACCGATCCTGTCTATGTTGTAACAGGCAGTCGTAAAAAGCCTGATCCAAAATATTTCGTCGGCAAAGGTAAGCTCGAAGAACTTAAAAGCATTATCGAAACCTATGAAGCCGACATTGTTTTATTTAATCACCCGCTTTCACCCAGTCAGGAGAGAAATCTTGAAGGGTTTCTGGGCGTCCGGGTGGTCGATAGAAATGGATTGATTCTTGATATTTTTGCCCAGCGCGCGCAAACCTTTGAAGGTAAATTGCAGGTTGAATTGGCGCAATTACAACATCTTTCGACTCGACTAGTTCGGGGCTGGACACATTTAGAGCGTCAAAAAGGCGGTATCGGACTTCGTGGGCCGGGTGAAACTCAGCTCGAAACCGACAGGCGCTTATTGGGTTTGCGTATTAAGCAGATTCAACAGCGTTTGGATAAAGTCGATAAACAAAGGCATCAAGGACGCAGCAAAAGAAGAAAAGCTGAAGTTCCATCGGTCTCTTTAGTGGGTTATACCAATGCCGGTAAATCAACCTTATTCAATAAGCTGACCGGTGCGGATATTTACGTAGCGGATCAGTTGTTTGCTACCTTGGATCCGACCTTGCGCAATTGTAGCCTGCCCAACAATAGCGAAATTGTTTTGGCCGACACTGTGGGTTTTATACGTCATTTGCCGCATGAGTTGGTGGCGGCGTTCAAATCTACGTTGCAGGAAGCTGCTGAGGCGGATTTATTGTTGCATGTTATTGATGCCAGCAGTGAGGACAGAGCTGAGACGATTTACCAGGTCAAGCAGGTACTTGAAGATATCAAGGCTAATGAAGTCAGGCAACTTGAAGTTTTCAATAAAATAGATTTAATGTCTGATATCCAGCCGCGCATTGAACGGGATGATGTCGGAAATCCTGTTCGGATCTGGTTGTCCGCCGAAACCGGGGCTGGTGTTGATCTGCTTTATCAGGCGCTGGTCGAAATATTTTCAAATACTAAAGTCAAAGTAAAGTGTTATTTGCAGCCTGATCAGGGCGATATCAGGGCGAAATTATTTGCGTGCGCTAAAATAATTAGCGAAAACACTGATGACTTTGGCGCCTGTGAACTAGTGGTTGAAGTTGATACAAAATATTTGGGCTTACTGAAATCGGTCGAAAATGAAAGAATACTTTAGTAAAAAAAGAAAGAACTGGAGGTTTTTGAGCTTTAGCCTTGTGTCTTTCGCCTTTTACGGATAATTACGATAGAATACGAGCATAATTCAGTACGCTTAAGGAATGATGCCCCTTTCTGAAAGTTGAAATTATCCTACGGGATGTGTGAAAGTTTAAGTAATCTATATGGAGTAAAGTTATGTCCTGGAATGAGCCTGGCGGCGATAAGAAAGACCCCTGGAGCGGTCGTGGTGACCAAAAAGGGCCACCTGATCTAGACGAAGCAATACGTTCATTGCAAGAAAAGTTAAGTGGTTTTTTTCGCGGCGGACAAGGAGGCGATGGTGGCTCCTCCGCCGCTCCTCCATGGAAAAGTCTTGGTTTTCTTGTTGCAGGCGCATTAGTCTTATGGGGACTAAGCGGCTTTTATATCATTAATGAAGGTACGCATGGTGTTGTCACCCGGTTCGGTAAGTATGTTGCCACGACCCATTCGGGTTTGAATTGGCATTTGCCTGCGCCTATTGAGCGGGTTGATATCGTTGATGTCAAACAACAGCGTTATATCGAAGTAGGTTACCGTAGCGGCGGAACTGAGCAGGGCCTTGGTTCGGTGCCGAAAGAAGCGTTAATGCTGACCAAAGATGAAAATATTGTCGATATTCGTTTGGCAGTACAGTACCAAGTTAAAGACGCAAAGGACTTTGTGTTCAACATAGTAAATCCTGCCGCTAGCTTAAAACAAGTCACTGAAAGCGCGCAACGCGGTGTAATCGGCAGCAGCGAAATGGACTTTGTTTTGACCGAAGGCCGCAGTGAAGTTGTGGCCCAGATTAAAAAGGAAATTCAGGAGGTTATGGATAATTACAAATCAGGCATCCAGATTACCAGTGTCAATCTTCAAGATGCACAGCCGCCTGAACAAGTACAAAACGCATTCGAAGACGCCATTAAGGCTCGTGAAGATGAGCAACGCTTGATTAATGAAGCTGAAGCCTATTCCAATGATGTTGTGCCGAAAGCACGTGGTGCTGCGGCAAGAAAAATACAAGAAGCGGAGGGCTATAGAGAACAGGTCATCGCTCAGGCAGAAGGTGAATCCAATCGTTTTTCAAAATTGCTTGCGGAATACACTAAAGCGCCGGATGTGACCAGAAAGCGTTTATATATCGAATCCATGGAATCCGTATTGTCTGAAACCAATACCGTTATGGTTGACGTTAAAGGCGGCAATAACATGCTTTATTTACCATTAGATAAAATGATCCAGCATCAGCCTTCGATCCAACAACCCAATGTTCCTCAAAGTACAGCGGAACAACCTGCTCAGACAGCGGTTGAAGCGGCACAACCTCCCGCTGTGCGCACTACAACTCGCGGCCGTGACGCAAGGGGACGCTAATGACACAGAATAAAATATTGGTAGGCTTTGGCGCATTGGTGTTTATTACCATGATGTGCGTGTTTACCGTCAGTGAAACAGAAAAGGCGATCAAATTTCGCCTGGGTGAAATCGTAAAGAGCGATTACGAACCCGGGTTGCACTGGAAATTGCCGATTATCAACAATATAAAAAAGTTTGATAAACGCATCCAAACGATGGATGCCAAGCCTGAACGGTTTTTAACCGCTGAAAAGAAGAACGTTATTGTCGATTCTTTCGTTAAATGGCGTATTGGGGACGTAACCACCTTTTATACGGTAGTTGCGGGCGACATAGACCAAGCTAATTTACGTCTGGACCAAATTGTTAAAGACGCGTTTCGTGGCGAATTCGGCAAGCGGAATATCAAGCAATTGCTGTCAACAGACCGTCAGGTTATACGTGAAGTACTGATTAAAAATGCCAAGCCTCTTGCGGCTAACCTGGGTATGGACATCATAGATGTTCAAGTCATGCGCATCGATTTGCCGGATGAAGTCAGCAGTTCCGTGTACCGCCGAATGGAAGCAGAGCGTGAACGAGTTGCCCGTGAGTTTCGCTCGCAGGGTGCGGAAGCGGCGGAAAGAATTCGTGCCGATGCCGACAGGCAACGGGTTGTCACTATGGCGAACGCATTTCGTGAAGCGGAAAAAATTCGCGGTGAAGGCGATGCGAAATCTGCCGAAATCTATGCCCAAGCCTATGGCGCAGATGCTGAATTTTTCACTTTCTATCGCAGCTTGAATGCTTATAAAAAGACATTTTCGAGTTCAAGTATGATGGTGCTTGATCCCGATTCTGACTTCTTTAGATATTTTAAACAGCAGAAATAATTTAAGACCAGATTCCCAAGCCATTTAGGCTTGGGAACCAGTAACCAACGCTCCGCATGCGGGGCGTTTTGTTTGAGTGGACATATAAAAACATGCAACAAAAAGACTCTTGGCTTTTGCCCGACGGCATAGAAGAGATTTTGCCGGAAGAGGCTAAGCATCTTGAAAGCTTGCGCCGTAGGATATTAGATACATTTGCCAACTGGGGGTATGAATTAGTTATTCCTCCTTTTATAGATTACCTGGATTCCTTGCTGACCGGTTCAGGACATGATCTGGAATTGCAAACCTTCAAGTTGACCGATCAGGTCAGCGGTGAAATGCTCGGGGTGAGGGCGGATATGACGCCGCAGGTTGCCAGAATCGATGCGCATAATATTAATGCCGAATGGCCGACCCGTCTTTGTTATACCGGCACTATTTTGCATACCAAATGCGATCCGCTTAGCAAAACCAGAAGCCCGATGCAGATAGGCGCCGAGCTTTATGGTCACGCCGGCAAGGAAAGCGATGTCGAAGTTATAAGCCTGATGCTGGAAATGTTGGCGATGTCCGGGTTGCAAAATGTGCATCTTGATTTGGGTCATGTCGGTATCTATCGAGCATTGTCGAGACAGGCCGGGTTAACTGACGTGCAGGAAGCCGAATTGTTTGACGTGTTGCAGCGCAAGGCCAGACCGGAGCTTCAGGAATTAATGACCTGCTACAGCATCGATAATGAACTTAAGGCGATGTTCCTGAAATTGCCGGAACTGAATGGCAGTAAGGAAACCATTGCCAAAGCCCGGGCCGTTTTAGCGACGGCTAATGGCGAAGTCAAACAGGCTTTAGCGGATTTGGAAGCGATTGCAGACAAACTGACGACTAATTTTCCGTTATTACCGGTCAGTTTCGATTTGGCCGAGTTACGCGGTTACCATTATCACACCGGCGTGGTTTTTGCCGCATTCGTGCCATCGGTAGGCAGAGAGATTGCCAGGGGCGGCCGCTATGACAATATCGGCGCTATTTTTGGGCGCGCGCGTGCTGCGACCGGCTTTAGCGCGGACTTGAAAGTATTGTCGGCATTAGGCAAAGCGTCTTACAAAAAAGAGCCGAAAGCCTTGATCTTCGCTCCGTGCGGGGACGATAAAGCGCTGCATGAAAAAATCAGGGATTTACGCGCCGAGGGACTGGCAGTTGTTCAGCAACTGCCGGGGCAAACCGGGACTGCACAAGAACTTGGTTGTACATCCGTCTTGGAACAAGATCATCAAAACTGGTTCGTAAGAACCTTAGCTTAGTTTTTTGGAATAATTATGGGAAAAAATGTCGTTGTCATCGGTACCCAATGGGGTGACGAGGGAAAAGGTAAACTGGTTGATTTGTTAACGGAACAAGCGGAAGCTGTGATCCGTTTTCAAGGCGGCCACAATGCGGGACATACACTGGTTATACAGGGGGAAAAGACGGTTCTGCATCTTATTCCGTCCGGCATCCTTCGGGAAAATGTGCAATGCATGATCGGCAACGGCGTGGTTTTATCGCCCAATGCGCTGCTGGAAGAAATTGAATTGCTGGAAAAAGCCGGTATTCCTGTTAGAAACAGATTGTTGATCAGTGAAGCCTGCACACTGATATTGCCGGTTCATGTCGCCATCGATAAGGCGCGCGAAATAGCCCGTGGCAACAAAGCGATTGGCACGACCGGCCGCGGCATTGGGCCTGCGTATGAAGACAAAGCCGCGCGTAGAGGCCTTCGCGCCGGAGACTTTTTGAATCCTGCGGTTTTCGCCGAACGGTTTAAGGAACTGGTCGAATACCACAACTTCATGCTGACCAATTACTACCATGCTGAGCCAATCGATTATCAAACCGGCCTTGAAGAGGCATTGAAGCTGGGCGAGCAAATCAAGCCCATGCTGACTGATGTCAGCGAGGTTTTGTACAAATATCAGGATCAAGGCAAAAACCTGTTATTCGAAGGTGCTCAAGGCGCTCTGTTGGATATAGATCACGGTACTTTTCCTTACGTGACTTCGTCCAGCACCACTGCTGGCGGCGCCGCTACCGGAACCGGCATCGGCCCTCTTGATCTCGATTACGTACTGGGCATTACCAAAGCCTATTCAACACGCGTAGGCAACGGCCCATTCCCGACCGAATTGCATGATGCGGACGGCGATCATTTGGGGACAGTCGGCCATGAGTTTGGCGCTACCACCGGCCGCAAACGCCGCACCGGCTGGTTTGATGCGGTCGCCATGCGCAAATCGGCAAAAATGAACAGCCTCAGCGGCATTTGCTTAACCAAGCTGGACGTGCTTGATGGCATGAAAAAAGTCGGTATTTGTAACGCTTACCGGCTTAACGGCACCGTTACTGAAACAGCTCCATTAGGCGCGGATCAGTATGAAGAATGTCATGCCATTATTGAAGAAATGCCGGGCTGGACAGGTACGACCGCAGGCGTTACTGATTTCAATGCGCTGCCTGACAATGCCAAAGCCTATATCAAGAGAATTGAAGAGCTGGTAGGCGTTAAGATTGCCATTCTGTCAACAGGTCCCGATAGAGACGAAACAATTATCCTGGAACACCCGTTCGCCTGAACGAGTGTTGCCTAATCACCTGGAGTTAACATGGCTGAAACAGTAGACGAATTGACAGTAACGTACGAAGACGGCGGCATTGAGACAGTCAAGGAACTGGACAAAAAAGTGCTGACCAAAGGTGCATGGGCTACGGTTATGTACCGTTATCAGGACTGGAATCGAGCCAAGGAAGAATACGGTCCTGATAAATACACTATTCGCCGTTATCAAAAACAAAACGGCGAATACAAGCAAAAATCGAAGTTCAATATTTCAAGCAAAGATCAGGCGAAAGCTATTATCGAAGCGCTGGAAGATTGGATTAAATTGGATTAATGCCAGTAGGGCGTGCCGTGCGCGCCTTTTCGGATGCCCGAGTAATCTTGCTACCCTTTGGCGCGCACGGCACGCCCTACATGAAAGTTCGTAGTGCCGATCCAAAATTTGAGCGGGTACATGCATTGTATCGGCTTCTAAAATAACAAGCTGCGGATTCACCCAGCACCGGATGTTCAAGGTATTCATGAGCAAAACCACCCCCTCAGTTACCCGCATCGCCTTAGCCAGCTTCATCGGTACTGCCATCGAGTTCTACGATTTTTACATCTACGGGATGGCCGCGGCCTTGATTATCGGTCCGGTATTTTTTCCCGGCGGCGACCCGACAACCCAAGCGCTCAGTTCCTTTCTGACCTTTTCCGTAGCCTTTCTCACCCGGCCTTTAGGCGCGACGCTGTTCGGACATTTCGGCGATCGTATTGGACGCAAGACCACTTTGGTCGCATCGTTGCTGGTTATGGGCATCTCCACTACATTGATCGGCGTGTTGCCGGGCTATGACGTTATCGGCGCATGGGCTCCGGCGTTGTTGTGCTTGCTGCGTTTCGGTCAGGGTATCGGCTTGGGCGGAGAATGGGGCGGCGCGGCGCTGCTCGCGACCGAGAACGCGCCGGCCGGAAAGCGCGGTTGGTACGGCATGTTTCCCCAATTGGGGCCGCCGGTGGGGTTTCTGTTAGCGACCGGCAGTTTTTTGCTACTGGCTCATTTTCTAAGCGATCAAGAGTTTAAAGATTGGGGCTGGCGGCTCCCGTTTCTTGCCAGCTCGGTGCTAGTCATGATCGGCTTGTATGTGCGTCTGGCCTTGGCCGAAACCCCGGTATTTGCCAAAGTATTGCAGCAGCACCAGCAGGTCGGTCTGCCGCTCAAAGAAATACTTAAATCTCATGCCGCTCCATTGGCTTTGGGAGCGATGGCGATGGTCGTCTGTTATGCGTTGTTCTATATTTCAACCGTGTTTTCGTTGAGCTACGGCACCACCGCGCTGCATATCCCAAGACAGCAATTTCTCGGCATGTTATGTGTGGCCGTGCTGTTTATGGCCGCCGCCACGCCGTTATCGGCATGGGCAGGCGACCGATTCGGACGGAGACCCGTTTTGCTGATTGCGGGAAGTGCTGCATTCCTGTCCGGTTTCCTGTTAAAGCCGATGCTGGAAAGCGGCTCGCCGTTGATGATTACCGCTTTCCTGTCATTGGAGCTGTTCCTGATGGGAGCCACCTTCGCGCCGATGGGGGCCTTGCTGCCGGAACTGTTTCCGTCCAAGGTACGCTATACCGGTGCGGGAACTGCCTACAACTTAGGCGGCATACTCGGCGCTTCGTTCGCGCCGTATATTGCACAACGGCTGGTCGCTGAGGGAGGGTTGGCCTGGGTCGGCGGCTATGTCTCACTGGCTGCGGCTATCAGCCTGCTTGCCGTGTATTTGATGCGTGAAACCAGTGATAACCATTGGGTGTAGTAAATTATTTAAAAGAGATGTAGGACATGGTTCATAAAGTCACCACATACTACAGCCCTTAACTCAACAATAGATCATACGAATATGCATCCAGATTTGGCCGATAAAATTACCTCTTTTCATGGTCAGCTTCAAGAAGATAAGCATCATCGCTACATGTCATGGGAACATTGCTACAGCTACTTCAAGGAAGACCAAATTGATGTCGATAAAGCGGGTCTTCACATGGCTTTTTATTTGGCAAGCTGGGGAATGTACAGAGGCTCAAGTTTCTTATTGTGGAAGGATTATCTGATTCACAAAGAAGTGGTAGAACACCTAATAACGAAAAGGCATCTGCAAAACATAGATTTCACAAATATCAAAGATGAAACAATTGATGAAATTGTTCGGCTTTGTAAATGGATAAAAGACTGGTACCCAAAAAACGCGGGGAAGATTAACGGAACAGATAGAGGAATTAACGTTACAGATACCCTTGTCACAAAAATTGTTCTTGGCGCATTAGGGTGTATTCCTGCTTATGATAGGTACTTTATTGTTGGCCTTAGATCACAAGGTATTAACCCATGCAGGCCGTCTTTCGTTGGAATTAAAAAGCTTGTTTCATTTTATGAGGAGAATAAAAATCGGTTTGATGCTGTGTCTTTTGAAATTAATACTGATAGCAAAATTTTCTATCCACCAATGAAACTTATAGACATGTACTTCTGGCAAATTGGTTTTGATGAAGACCAAAAATCACCTAACCCTGTATTCGAGCGGGACTGAGGACTTTAGCCCGTAGGCTGGGTAGAGCAACGCGAAACCCAGATTTGATGCGCACAACGCTGGGTTTCATTGCATTCAACCCAGCCTACTGCACTTATGCTTTGGCGTCCTGAAAACTCCCGAGCGGGGCGGTGTTTGCAACCCCGCCCCTAACGTTTCGCGATGCCCGAATCTTAGCCAAAACAAAACATTCCGAACGGGGCAACATACCCCGTCCGGCTCTAGTAATAAAATAATCAATTAAATTGAATTTATGAAAAACAAAGGATTGGCGATTAATTCTTTCTGCGCCTGGGATGGTGAAACGCTAGTAATTAATGTCCTTGGCCAACCCAGCGCAAAGCAGGATGTTATCGGCAAGGTTAAAGGCAAGGTTAAAGGCAAGCAGCTCAAAATCAGCGTCACTGCCGCGCCGGTGGCGGGCAGGGCAACCGATCATATGGTTCGGTTCCTGGCAAAAGAGTTCGGCGTAACAACCAAGGATATTGAAGTTGTATTCGGCAGGTTCAATGTCAATAAACAACTGCGCATTAAATCGCCCAAGAATCTACCTGTTTTAATCAGCAAACATTTATCTCAATGAGAAAGGCCGTCTGGGATTACCGAATAAATCCGGTTACCTGTAAAGCGTCTGAGGTATTAACCCACGGCACCGGTTATTGTTATGCCAAGAGCCATCTGCTGGCTGCGCTGTTAAGGGCCAATGCCATTCCGGTCGGGCTTTGCTATCAACGATTGACGGTTGAAAGCGCTGGCCCGCCATATTGCCTTCATGGTTTGAATACGGCTTATCTTGGGCAATATGGTTGGTATCGCATTGATGCCCGAGGCAATAAACCGAGTGTGCTTGCTGACTGTTGTCCACCGATAGAAAAACTGGCATTTCCGGTTATTGATCCGTTGGAAAGAGACTTTCCGGAAATATGGGCAGAACCGCTGCCACTGGTGGTAAATGCATTGACTATGAACAGCAGGTCTTTGAGAACCTGCCGGATATTCAAGTCATACAAGTCAACCGCGCGCTTAACAGGCAGTGCACTAATTAAATTTACAAGAAAGATCTATGAAACCTATATCAAATACTGCTTTTTATTGCGGCGGCGTTCGCATGCAAGATGCCGAAAACGAGAAACCGGTATGGGGGATATTTATGCGAGGGAGTTTATGGGTGAGAAAGAAAAACTGGCAGCCAGAAAGGACAGCAAATTGCGTTTTTATCAAGGAAAGGAAGCCGGCGAGACTGGTTTGTAATCAAGCTAAAACCCGCGTAACAGGGAATATCTCTCAAACATGAAGAAAAGCCTTATTCCTTGACTGGCGGCGCGGTTTCCGTGCCGGTTTCTTCGCCCACGCTATGCAAAATCTCTTGTTCGGTTTTTTTATTCATGACAATGATGGAAATTCGTCTGTTAATCGGGTTCAGTGGTTCGGTGGTAGGGTTGTAAGGAGCACTGGACGATAGTCCGACAACTCTTAAAATCTTTTCTTCAGCAAGCCCGCCTTGAGTTAATTCGTATCGGGCGGCATTGGCTCGGTCAGCGGAGAGTTCCCAATTAGTATATTTTTTCTGGTTGGGTGGAAAGGGCCGGGCATCGGTATGGCCGTTGATGCTGACTTTATTAGGCAATTCATTAATAGCGGGCGCCAATGCTCTCAAAATCAACTTGATTTGCGGTTCAGGCTCCGCACTGGCCAGTTTATACATGGGCTGGTTCTGGGCATCGACGATTAGAACTCTCAGGCCTTCGGAAGTGATTTCCAGTTGAATTTGCTTCTTGAACTCGGTTAATTCCGCAGTGGAATCTATTTTATCCTGAATTTTTTGCTTTAGATTTTCAAGTTTTTCTTTCTCTAGTTCTTCAGCTTTATGTTCAACGTCCTCGGGCGTAATCTCGACCTCTTCAGCTGTTTTGCCTTTGTCGACCTGGCCTAGATCTTGTGAGGTAATATCTGAACCACCCGATTGAATAATGCTGGTTCTGTCACCGACATCCAGGCCTCTTTCTTCCGTGGATGCCTTAAACGGGTCTTGAAAATATTCAGCGATGCCTTTTCGTTCCGGTTCGCTGGTCGTCCCCAATAGCCACATCAGTAAAAAGAACGCCATCATTGCGGTCACGAAATCGGCATAAGCCAGTTTCCATGCGCCTCCATGGTGAGCATGGCCACCTTTTTTTATTTTTTTTACAATGATAGGTTGCTGGTCGGACATTTTTAAAGTTAACCTTTAGTGGCTTTCAACTTTTCTTCCAACTCCAGAAAACCCGGACGCATGGAAGAAGCAATCATGGTGCGCATATACTCGGCAGTCATGGCGGGCGATACGCCTTTAGCGCAACATAACAAGCCTTTTTGGGCGCATTTATAAACATTGCCTGAGGCTTCAACGCGTTCCGCCATCACCGCCGAGACGGGACCGATATAGCCATAAGCCAGTAAAATACCAAGAAATGTTCCCACCAACGCCGCCGCAATCAGTTTGCCTAGCTCCGATGGAGGAATACCGACTGATTCCATGGTATGCACGACGCCTAATACCGCTGCGACAATCCCAAAAGCCGGTAATCCATCAGCAATATTCTGAATGGCTTTGACCGGGGCGTGCGCCTCTTCATGATGGGTTTCAAGTTCTTGGTCCATCAGTTCTTCCAGCGCATAGACCTCAACTCCGGTAACGATCAAACGCAAGTTGTCACAGATAAATTCCAATAGATGGTGATCGCCGAGAATTTTGGGTGTAAAGACCGGACTGCTTTTCGGATCGTCGATAATGCCTTCCAGTGATAATAAGCCTTCTTTACGTGTTTTGGTGGTAATTGCATAAAAACACAGTAACAGCTCAAGGTAATAGTCTTTATTATAAGGTGTGCCTTTTAAGGTAGCGGTGGCCTGACTAACAGCCGCTTTTATAACAGTCATGGAGTTTCCGCAGATGAAAGCACCCACAGCAGCGCCAATGATGATAACAAATTCAAAAGGCTGAAAAAGAACGCCGGGATGACCGCCGCCGCCTATAAATCCGCCCATGATTGCTATAGAGAGGACCAAATATCCAGCGATAACTAACATGTATTCTCTTTTAAAGTTGGTTTGTATTGAAATAACTAATGAAATGTATGCATTAGTATTTAAGCAATGAACAGGACATGATTATATATGGGCCATCCTGAAAACTGATTTTAAATCTTAATTTTTCTTTATTTTCGATTAATGATTTTGAGGATATTTTAACTTGATTTTGAGGCTCAGTGGCTAATCTTTGATTATTTCTATTATGTATTTGATGACCAAAATGCTTAGCAGCACGAATACATAAAGCGGCGCTGAGAAAAATTGGCTTTAGCGTTACAAGTATCGAATAACCAGGCGGCTGTCGGCGGGTAGATTAAATTTCATAGGGCATCACATCACTATGACTTAGAGCTTTTCTCTAATAGCGTGCGATAGCCGGTAAATTGAAATAAAGGGTGACAGCTTAGAAGGCTGGATACAGCGGATACTGAAAAAGCATCGGTTATATGCAATGCCGGATTTGCAAAGATAAGATGGAAATAAGGTTAGAGATATTATATTGAAAAGCTTCCGTTCCCGTTGATGTCCATTACCTACATCCCTGTAGGTAATGTCTCTAGTCGACGATTAGAACTATTTATTAAGCAGTTTTCGAATATGGCTAGTAATCGTTTGCCGATTAATGACCACTACATAACTTAATAATCCTAGTATTAAGCCAAACACCAAGTTTCCAAAAGCAGAGCTTTCCTGTTCAGCTGCTGCCGGAGTTGTCGGCGTCCATTGGGGTTGCACGGTTTGTACCGCAACTTTGGAAGGCTGGTATGCCGCTTTCAGGTCAGGTAGACCTAAACTGCGCCATTCATCATAATCTTGCCAGATTGGGTAATCGCGTTTCCACATACCTTTGCTGAAATAGGGCGCAAGACTCATGCCGTGTGCTTTGGGAATGCCTTTTTCATCAAGGAAACCGTCATAGACGACCAGACTGATATCGCCGCCTTCACCAACACCGTTGGTGGTAAACGCTTTTTCGACATGATCGTGAAACATCCAGATGCCTTGTCCAAAACTATGCAAACCATCATCGACGCCGCTTAATTCGAGATCCATACGTTGTGCAGGCACCATGCCGTGTACATCACGGGTGATGTAAGAACTTGGGCCATTATCGACACCGTCATAATGAGTTATGGTCGGTTTGTGACCGTGGATATGCACCGCCATAGCTTCCGTATGACCATTCAGAACACGTAGTTTAACTTTTTCATCCTGCTTCATTTCAATCAATGATTCCCTCAAGGTATAAGGGAAAGAACGACCATTGAGCATAAAATAATCGTCAGTGGCATCGGTCGTGTCATATTCCATGTTCATATGCTTGGCGATCAGCCTTGGATCGTTGGCTGATCTGGCAACAAGCTCATGCAGCTCTTTATCCGCCGATTGGTAATGCAAATCATACTCTCGGGCATATTTTTCCAGTACGGCCACCGATGGATGACGCACTTGTCCTGCACCGACGTTAAGTGTTTGCACCCAGTTGTTGGGGCGGTTTTCCTCAACAATAAAGATGCCCTGCAAGCCCATTGGGATATGAGTGTGCGGCTGAACATGGCAATGATAATACATGGTGCCAGGTTGGCGCGGCTTAATCACATAAGTTTTGCTTTGTCCCGGCATGGTATCCATGTTGCTGGTTTGTCCAACCCCATCATTACCGCTACCACCATGATCCATGTACGGATGATCGATACCGTGCAAATGTATGGAGTGCGGCAAATAATGTGTATTTTCCAGAACCAGCCAGACTACGTCATCCTGTTCGACACGGATGACCGGAGACGGTGCGCGCAGCAATGGATTGGCGATTGGTTCATAAATACTCAATGTCGACATATCGCGGGTTTTTGGGGCAAAGACCCAAAAAGTCGGTTGGATGCCCGGCGCTATATCAAAGGTCGTGGTTGGGTCTTTCATGTCCGGTGAATGACCGTTGAGCTCAGCAATTTCAAGTTTGATAACAATTTTATCAGGGTCGCCGTCGCCGTCGACATCGTCGGATAGGGTAATCGCGTCGGCAGCGAGCTGAGTCTCCATCAATGTCAACATGGAAATGCCATTGGTACCTTTTACAAAGGCGGCAATATCGGCAGGATTGTCAGGATTACAAAGTCGTGAAGCTTGGATCTTTACACCATCAATGACTTGTTCTTTTCGCCATGCTGGATCTGTGAAGTCGGAACATACCTCTTCTACCGGCCCCAATTCCACCTTGGACGTAGGGGGCAAATCACTGGCCGCTTGACTCCAGGGATGTGCGAGGAGCAGAGTGGCACCGCACATGAAGGTTAGAAAATTTTTATGCATACAACGACCTCAAAAAATACTACTAAATAAAATCACCCACCGCTTACTTGAAGCGAAGGTTTTTTAACTTAACTATTTTAACCGAATATCAAGGAAAATTCATGTTTAACGCTAGAATAAACTTAAATCATCAATTACATATTTTATGGCTATGTGAAAGAATCATCGTTAACCCAAAACAGTCAGTAATCATGTGCAGATAAAAGGCCAAAACAAATGGATTCCCAAACAAAAAATTGCGGACTCGATGACTTGATCTTCGACAATCGATTTATTCGCGAGTTGCCCGCCGACCCGCAAACAGATAATACTCGCCGTCAGGTATTCGGTGCCTGTTATTCGCGGGTGAAACCGGCCCGAGTTGCCAATCCGCAACTGGTTGCTTATTCCAGAGAAATCGCGGAACTGCTGGATTTAAGTCCGGAAGATTGCCAATCCGACGATTTTACCCAGGTGTTTGTCGGCAACCGCCTGTTACCCGGCATTGACCCTTATGCAACTTGCTACGGCGGCCACCAGTTTGGCGGCTGGGCGGGACAGCTCGGCGACGGCCGTGCGATCAATTTGGGCGAAGCGGTCAACCGCCGAGGCGAACATTGGACATTGCAGCTGAAAGGCGCAGGCGACACGCCTTATTCAAGGACGGCTGACGGTTTGGCAGTGCTGCGCTCCTCGGTGCGCGAATTTTTATGCAGCGAAGCGATGCATCATCTGGGCGTGCCGACCACGCGGGCATTAAGCGTGATATTGACCGGCGAAGAAGTTATTAGGGATATGTTTTACAACGGCAATCCCAGACCCGAACCGGGCGCTGTAGTTTGCCGGGTTGCGCCATCGTTTACTCGCTTCGGCAATTTTCAGATTTTTGCCGCCCGAGGTGAGATTGAAGTGCTGAAAAAACTGCTGGACTACACGATTCGCACTGACTTTCCGCATTTGGGCGAGCCGTCGGTAGAAGTTTATCTTAAATGGTTTGCAGAAGTCTGCCGCAGAACGGCAGAAATGATTGTGCACTGGCAGCGGGTCGGCTTTGTTCATGGCGTGATGAATACCGATAATATGTCGATACTCGGTCTCACCATAGATTATGGCCCCTACGGCTGGCTGGAAAATTACGATCCCAGCTGGACACCCAATACCACCGATGCGGCAGAACATCGGTACCGTTTCGGCAGCCAGCCGCAAATCGCGTTCTGGAACCTGGCGCAGCTGGCCAATGCGATCTATCCGTTGATAGAACAGGTCGAACCCCTGCAACAGGCAATTAACTGCTATATAGAAACCTTTGAGCCGGGCTGGCAAGTCATGGTCGCTGCCAAGTTGGGGCTGAATGTCTATGATCCGGCAACCGATGACGCGTTAAACACCGAGCTGTTAATCTTGTTGCAATTGGTTGAAACCGATATGACTATTTTTTACCGCAAGCTTGCGCAACTGGTCATGGATGCTGAGCTCAGCAATGAAGCTCTGATGAAGCCGCTGATGGACGCCTATTATGTGCCGGAGCAGTTAACCGAAGATTACAAAACGCGCCTTGGCGACTGGCTTAAATCTTATATAAAACGAGTGCAAAGTTCCGGCATCGCCAACGCCGAGCGTATCAAAGCCATGAACGCCGCCAATCCCAAATACGTTTTACGCAATTACCTCGCGCAACTGGCGATAGATAAAGCGGAGCAGGGCGATTTTTCGATGGTTAACGAGCTGTTGGAGTTATTGCGCCATCCCTACGATGAACAACCCGGCAAGGAAGAATTTGCGGTAAAACGTCCTGACTGGGCAAGGCAGCGGCCGGGTTGTTCGATGTTGTCGTGTAGTTCCTAGGGTTTGCTATGGCGTGAAGCGTATCAATCGGAAACGATGCGCTTCACATTGTTCAGTACATCCTGCCATTTCACAGAAGTCAGTTTGATCCCTTCCATTTCTGTTTCCTTGCTTTCTTCTTGGCTTCTCTCTGTTCGCGAATAATCACCAGTTCGGCCAGTTCCTTTTCCATCATGGCGGGTGTTTCCAGGCTGATTCTGCCGATGGTTCCGGCGCGCAATTCAGTCAGCAGGATTTTGGATACTTTATCCATCTCGATATGTCCGCCTGAGCGCAAACAGCCGCGTTTTTTGCCGATAGCTTCCATCAGCTGTTGCTCTTTTTCCGGGAGCTGCTCCAGTTGATAGCGGGCTTGCAGTAAGTCCGGGTAATGCTGTAGCAGGAATTCGGCGGCGAAGAAAGCGACATCTTCATGGCTGATGGCGGTATCCTTGATCGCGCCGGTGGTTGCCAGCCGGTAGCCGCTGTTCTTGTTTTCAACGTTGGGCCACAGCATGCCGGGTGTGTCCAACAGAATAATGCCGTGGCCGATGTCGATGCGTTGCTGGGTCTTGGTGACGGCCGGCTCGTTTCCGGTCTTGGCGATGATTCTTCCGGCCAGTATGTTGATCAATGTGGATTTGCCGACATTGGGTATGCCCATGATCAGCGTGTGGATGGGTTTGTCGCTGCTGGCTTTATTGGGCAGCATTTTATGGCACAGGTCGGGCAGCTGGCGCGTTTTTTCAGGATGTTCGGTAGTCAGCGCCAGGGTTTTTACGCCTTGCTCCCGCTCCAGATAGGTTTGCCATTGCTGCGTAACATCAGGATCGGCAAGGTCGCTCTTGCTGAGTACTTTGATGCAGGGCTTGTCGCCGCGTAAGTCAGCAAGCATCGGATTTTGGCTGCTGAACGGAATGCGCGCGTCCAGGATTTCGATGATCAGGTCAACCTGGGGCAGGATTTCTTTGACCTCTTTGCTGGCCTTGTGCATATGGCCGGGGTACCACTGGATAAGCATGATATATTTAGATTTAGTAGTGTTATGTGTAACGCGTAAAATAAACACACAAGATACCAGATTGCAGCCGCAAAATGCAGATTTATCAAACTATTAACTTTGCCACGACGCATTAAATATCAAACCTATGAAAGAAACACCCGTATCAAGCAGCTTTTACGCCTATTTATCACGATTAAGATGGATTAAGCGCTGGGGGCTAAAGCGCAATGCGCATGCTGAAAATGTCATGGAGCACAGTTGGGAGGTGTCGGTTATTGCGCACACGCTGGCTTTGATTAAAAACCGTTATTATCAAGGAAATGTCGATGCCAACGCCGTTGCGGCGGCGGCCTTGTATCACGATGTTACCGAAGTCATTACCGGCGATTTGCCGACGCCTATCAAATACCACTCCGAAGAAATCAGTACGGCCTACAAGCAGATCGAAAGACAGGCGGAGAAAGAATTGCTGGCTCTATTGCCGGCAGAGTTGCAGGCTGATTTTCAGGCGCTGATTCATCACGATAAAATGCCGCCGGAGCATGTGCAGATCATTAAGGCTGCGGATAAAATATCGGCCTATCTTAAATGCCAGGCTGAACTCAAAGCCGGTAATTCGGAATTTGAAACCGCTGCCGAGCAATTGGCTCTAATTATCGGCGCATCGGAACAACCGGAAGTTGCCTTTTTTATGCAGACGTTTGCGCCCAGTTGCGGATTGACGCTGGATGGATTGATGAAAACCTATTGAAGCGGCCAGTAAAGTGGGTTTTTAGTCGGGGTATCTCACGTTATAATGCTCTCATCTATAAAAAACCGAAAGCAAATTAATCGGCGAAGCTGTTAGAACTGCCTAAGCTTGTGTGAAAAATGAAACAGATTAGTAAGTACCGCGGAGAAGTTGTGAATCACCGATACACCATTGAACAAGCCAGAATCTTGCTGGATATTTTGAAATACCATAACGCATCGACCATGTTGCCCTCGTTTCATCAGGTAAAGCAGGAAACGCTTGATGAAGCGCTGGATAAATTGCGCTTGGAACTATCCGAATTTATCGCAACGGATGACGGGCTTGGTTTTATCGTTCCGACCCGGGATGAGAAAGGCTTGATTTAGATTGATTAGCCAATTGCTATTTGTTTAAGACCGCAGCACATGAAACGGGCAGTGCGAGCGGCTCCGGTTTTTTTGCTGCGGGAGCCGGCATTTTAGCTTCTTCTGAAAACCACCATGCCAGCGTGGCGTCGCAACCATCGCTGTCAGGAAGCGGTTCCTGTCCAGTACAGTCTTTGTTGTTCAGTGGACACTTGAGCCGCACATGAAAGTGATCATCATGCCCCCACCACGGTCTTACTTTTCTTAGCCAGTTGTGGGCAGATTTACGTGTGCACAATAGGCGTTTGACGCTGGGATTGACGAAGATTCGGTCTACTTCGGGCCTGCGCGCCACGGTCTCAAGGATTTTTTCATGAGCCGTCGACCACTGGCGGTCATCAATGGCATCCGATTTGGCGACCAGAACCGAAGGCGAGCTCCAGGTTTCACGCTCATTAAACTCCAGATTCCGGGTTGCGGCCTGCTGGGAAAGCAAATACCAGATATCGACGTCGAGCCCGGTTTGGTGGCTGCGATGACCGCTTGGAGTTGGCCCGCCGCGCGCTTGCCCCAGATCGCCAATCAGCAAAACGCCCCAGTGCCGCGAATGGGCGGTGTTGCCTAGGCTCTCAATAAAGCGTATCAAGTCCGGATGACCGTAGGACCGTCCACGGGTAGGGCGCATCAATTGATAGCCTGTGCCGTTTTGGGGCAGTTGCACGGCGCCGCTTAAACAACCGGCGGTATACGAACCAATGCTTTGGGCGCTATCACCGATTTGTGCGGGCTGTTTGGCCATCGCCCAGTTATTGGCGATAGGAGATGAAGAGCATTCGGAAAAAATGCCCAGTAAAAGAATGAATATTGAAAATTTCATTTAAAAATTGAGGAGTGACCGGCTGAACCGGTCACCCGTTGTCAGGCTTATTTCTTGTCAGGCGCTGATAAGTCCAGAAAGTGTTTGGAATTATCAGTAACCGGAGCTGAGCCAGGGCGAATATTAACATTTGCCGGTGCAGCGCTGTTCGTTGTCGCAGTACCTGTGCCTTCAGAAGCCTCATCTTCCAGCTGGAGTTCATCTTCTTCAGGGACATTGCCGTCATGAACCAGAAATTCGCGGCGTTGCTGGTAGGCATTTTTGATAAAGGAATAGCGATCGACAGAGGCTTCTTCAACCACTTTTTCGGTTGTCATCAAGTCGGCGCGGGTATCTGTGACGTCAACCGCCTTGGCTCCGGCATTGACTGCACTGATGGCAGCTCCGCCACCGGCGACTGCAAAAGTGTAGGTCAGTGGATTCAATAAAGCATCGCCAACGGCTCCTATCGCTTCTCTAGGTGAGCTGGCTCCCATAAACGGCAATACCAGATAATTGCCTGACGGGACGCCCCAGAAGCCCAATGTCTGACCAAAGTCTTCATTATGCTTAGGTAGATCGATCATTTGTGCCACATCAATAAAACCGGCAACGCCAACTGTGGTGTTAATCAGGAAACGACTGGCATCCATACCGCCTTGTATCATTTTAAGCTGCAGCAAATCATTGACGGTTACCCCGATGTCATTCATGTTGCTGAAGAAATTGGTAATGCCGTCATTAACGAATTTAGGGGTTATCGCCTCATAGCCTTTCGCCACGGGTTTTAAAACGGCCTTGTCCACGTCGTCATTAAATTCTTGAGTGCCACGATTCCAGCCTTCCCAGGCATCATCCTTTCCGTCGGTTGTTGAGGTGGTCGCACAACCCGCAATCACGCTTGATATAATCAGGCTACTCATTAATAAACGAGCGTTGATGATGGATTTTTGCATACTCATGGACGTTATCTCTATCTACTTAGTTTGGATGTTGTTGGAAGCCTGTATCAAACAGTTATTACTATTTTTGAAGATTATACCAGACACGCGTCTTAAAAAGCGTCACTGATTTTGCATTTGCCGGAGTATCCAGTTGTGCCGCTTGAGTAAATAGCTCGATGGTTGGGCTGCTCGGAGCAGGATTGGATTAGGCAGGGTTGCGGCCAATAAGGCCGCTTGCGACCGGCTGATTTGGTTGGCATGGACGCCGAAATAATGCTGGCTGGCGGCTTCTATACCAAAGAGATGATCGCCAAATTCAGCAATATTCAAGTAGACCACCAGTATCCGTTCTTTACTCCATAACATCTCGATCAATACCGTGAACCAGACCTCCAGCCCTTTACGGACAAAGCTTTTTGACGGCGTTAAAAATAAATTTTTAGCGACTTGCTGGGAAATGGTACTCGCGCCCCTTAGTCGTCCGCCATCCATGTAGGTATCAATAGAGGATTGAATGGAATGTAAATCAAATCCTGAGTGTTGGAAAAAACGCTGGTCTTCTGCGGCGATAACTGCCGAAGAAGCATAAGGCGATATTTTCTTGGCTCCGACCCATGCGTATTTAATGCCTTTGAATGCGCCGTCATCCTTCAAGTCTTCAAAATGCCGGTACACCATAAACGCCGAGGTCGGCGCAGGCAACCAGCGTAACAATACGCACAAGCCGAGCGATGAAGCCAGAAAGGTGAGCAGTAAATAAAGCGTAGTTTTGCGCAGTATTTCCCTGAAGGATAACGAACGAAACTTGCTGCTGCGGGAATGATGGGGTCGTCTTGCCAAGGTACAAAGAACGTTAAGGATGAGCGTCAACTATAAGACTGGGTGCTGTGATTATGCATATGATAAAGCCTTTGGCTAAACTTGAATAGCCTCAGGCAATTCTGCCGAAATTTGGTGTTGCTGGGTATAATGAAAGCTCTCCGCACAGATTTGACCCCAGCGCATGAAACTTCGATACACTCTGATTGCTCTTTTGCTACTGATGACCCTAAGCGGTTGTATGCCGATGACTTACCCGCTTGGGTCAAAAAACAATACAGCTCAGCTTGGCGAGAACGTTTTTTTCACTGAAGACGGGGCCAGTTTGCCGTTACGTCATTGGCTGCCGCAAACAGAACCGCACGCAGTTATTATCGCGCTGCATGGGTTTAACGACTACAGCCGTTTTTTTGATAGGCCGGGACAGTATTTCAGTAAGCAGGGTATCGCCTGTTTTGCTTACGACCAACGCGGTTTCGGTCTGGCTCCAAAGCGCGGATTATGGGCAGGGGCAGAAACTTATAGCAAAGATTTACAGGCCTTGGTGCGACTGGTCAAACAGCGTTATCCTAAACGCCCGGTTTATTTACTTGGTGAAAGTATGGGCGGTGCGATAGTCATCACCGCCATGAGCCGGAGCGATATGCCGGAAGTTGCCGGTATTATTCTTGCCGCTCCTGCGTTATGGGCCCGGTCGACCATGCCTTGGTATCAAACCAGCTTGCTTTGGACACTGGCGCACAGCTTGCCCTGGCTGACTTTGACAGGGGAAGGCGTGCATGTTGTGGCATCGGATAATACCGACATGCTCCGTGCACTGGGCCGCGATCCGTTGGTTATCAAGGCAACCCGTGTGGAAACGGTCTACGGATTAACCGACTTGATGGATGAGGCGTTTAACAGCGCCGCATTGCTCCATGGGAATACGCTGATGCTTTACGGCGAAAAAGATGAAATTATCCCTAAGGAACCGACTTACGCGTTCTTGCAGCGCTTTCTTGCAACCAATTCGACAGCAACAACCGTAGCGATTTATCAACACGGCTACCACATGTTGTTACGCGATCTGCAAGCCTCTACCACATGGAAAGATATAGCCGCGTGGATTAACGCCAAACCGGATAGACTCCCATCAGGCGCGGATTACCGGGCTCGGCAATTATTAAGTAGCCGTTAACGTTAAACGCATAATCCTTCGCATTACTTCTGAACCATCAAATCGGGTTTTGGCTGTTCTTTTGGAAATCTGCCGAACTCTGCCAAGCTTTAGCCTGCAGGGCAGACCAAAACACTTCATCCTGTGTGCGACACCGCACCGACTCTGACACGCTTTTTCCATACAGTTAATATTAACTTGTATCGGCATGTGTTTAACGGCATGTTTGAATGCAAGCCAAAGTCAATGGGCTGGTTTCCTTTTAAGTCGTTTCGCTAAGGCCGCTAGACCCATTATCTTGTCGCCTGCAATAACAGATTTTATAGAGCAACAGCGGATTAATTGCATCGCTCATTAGCAACGTCAGATAAAGTGGATCAGCATTCGTTGATTGAAGGATAAAGCAGGCTAAAAGCCACTCAATTACATTGATAAAGAACACTTAACTTTTAAGGAGATCGCTATGTTTACACGATTATTTATAGTTATGTTCACTTTGACGGGCGGAGTAATGATGGCCGGCAGTGTTCAAGCCGAACAAAACGATGCCATCTATTTGGTTGCCGGCAAGTCGGCGGAAAATACCGAACGTAATGTTCGGGATAAGGACGACACTACTTTAACTCCGGAAGATCAAAAAGAAACCGAAAGTGATGTCAAAGTCACGGCCAACATACGTAAAGCCGTGACCGATGATGATTCGCTATCGGTCAATGCGCACAATGTAAAAATCATCACCCGAAACGGGGTAGTAACCTTGCGTGGACCTGTTGACAGCCAAGCTGAAAGCATGAGACTGCAACAACTCGCCAAACAAACGCCTGGCGTAATGCGGGTAGATAATCAACTTGAAGTTAAAGCGCCTTAAAGGCCTGGGAGAATGTCATGACTAAAGCAGTTTTTGGTATCGCTCAAAGTACCGATCAGGCAGAAACTATTGTTTCTGAGCTGAAGGCAGCCGGTTTTTCCAATAATGATGTCTCTGTGTTGTTTCCGGACAAATCCACTACCAGGGATTTTGCCCATGAAAAGCACACCAAGATGCCGGAAGGTGCCGCTATCGGCGGAACAGTAGGCTTAGGCACCGGCGCTATCCTCGGATGGCTGGCCGGAATAGGTTCTCTGGCTATTCCAGGGGTGGGTCCGCTGATCGCTGCCGGCCCTATTATGGGGGCATTAAGCGGTGCGGCAGTAGGCGCGGCCGCCGGAAGTTTGTCCGGAGGCTTGATCGGGCTTGGCATTCCTGAATATGAAGCCAAACGCTATGAAGAAAAAATCAGGGGAGGGAACACCTTGATTTCCGTCCATACGGATAACAGCGACCAGCGCGATAAGGCAAAAAAGATCTTCGAGCGGGCTCATGCAGAAGATATTTCTTCGACTGAGGAAGAGTCAGTAAAACATTGAGTTTGATGGCGCTATTCTTTGTAATCAAGAAATAATTCGATAGGAGTTTTATCATGCATAACATTGACACAATCGACAAACTGCTGAGAGATGAACTGGCAGCCAAGGAAACTTATCAACAGGTATTGGATAAGTTTCGGGAAGATGCCTCGCTCGGCTCAGCAGACTATTTACAACCCATCTACGAAGACCATAAAGAGGCGGTTTCCAGTTTACAGGAACAGGCCGTTCAATTGGGAGGAACGCCTACTGAGGATTCAGGGATCTGGGGGACGTGGTCGGAGATAGTTCAGGGCGGCGCTAATATGTTGGGGCAAAAAGCCGCATTGAAAGCTTTGCAGGAAGGGGAAAAAACCGGCGCAGATGATTATGAGGAAGCGCTGCAAGATCCCGACCTGCCGGTAGAGGTTCGCTCATTGATAGAAACAAAGCTGCTGCCGGCTCAGCAATCGCATATACGTACTTTGGATCGGCTTTATGACGCAGCAGCCTAGACCTCCAGCCTTAGCAGCTTATTAAGAACAAGCCGTCGTTCCGGCAAGGATTGCCGGAACTCAGGTGTCTTGAAAGGCGAGTCGCTGCTTGGACTGGGTACCGACACAAACTGCGCGGCTCAAAAAAACTTTAGCCGGTCATAAATGATGTAGAGGCATGTGTTGATAAAACGGTAGCCATCATCTGCATGATTTCCTTAACAGCTGTCCCGATAGGACTCCTTGCTGACGGAAATGAAGGTTCGAGAAAATTCATTGACCCTAAAAATCGGCGTATTTATCGAGTTGGCAATTTTGATTCTGATTTGCTGACCAATAAACTGAGGAGCTTCAATATGCATCCAACTGTTCCTGATGTGGTTTTCAAAACACGTGTGCGCGACGAAAGCGTCGGCGGCGATAACCCGTTTCGCTGGCAGGATGTCAGCACCGACGATATTTTTAAAGGCAAAAGAGCTGTGGTCTTCTCACTGCCCGGCGCCTTCACCCCTACCTGCACAAGCCAGCATTTGCCGGGATATGATGCCAAGTATCAGCAACTGATCGACCAAGGTATTGATGAGGTTTATTGCATAAGCGTTAACGATGCCTTTGTCATGTACCAGTGGGCTCAACACTTGGGTATCAAGCATGTAAAGATGCTTCCAGACGGGAATGGCGATTTTACCCGAGGCATGGGCATGCTGGTGAAAAAGGAGAATCTTGGATTCGGCTCACGTTCCTGGCGCTACTCAATGCTGGTCGATGACAAAAAGATTATCAAACTATTCTGCGAACCCGGCCAAGCCGATAACTGTCCGGATGACCCATTTACTGCAAGCGATGTTGATACCATGCTGGATTATTTGCAACATAACAAATAAACCGTATTGCCCTGAATCAGTTATAAACGAGGACTTGTTATGACTCAATATAACTACGACTTGTTTGTGATTGGAGCCGGTTCGGGAGGAATACGCACGGCGCGGACCGCGTCGGGTTATGGTCTTAAGGTAGCCATTGCCGAAGAGCGCTATTTAGGCGGCACTTGCGTCAATGTAGGCTGTGTTCCCAAAAAGCTGTTTGTCTATGCTTCCCAATTCAAAGAGTGCTTTCAGACGGCAGCGGGTTTTGGCTGGACGGTGGGCAAATCCACATTCAGCTGGCCCAGTTTGATCCAGAATAAAAATCAGGAGATAGGGCGGCTGCAAGCCGTCTATGGCAACCAGCTGCAACAGTCGGGTGCCGAGATTATCACCGGCAGGGCACATTTAATGGATGCGCATACGATCGTTATCAATAACAAGAGATATAGCGCCGAGCGTATCGTTATTGCAACCGGGAGCTGGCCGTCTGTCCCGGATTTGCCCGGTAAACAACACGTCCTGACCTCGAATGACATGTTTTTCCTCAAAAAACTTCCTAAAAGTATCGTCATCGTCGGCGGCGGTTACATTGCGGTGGAATTTGCCAGCATTCTGCATGGCTTTAATGTGCACACTACACTTTGCCATCGCGGACACAAACTGCTTCGCGGATTTGATGAGGATATACGTGATTTTGTGGGTAATGACATGGCCAGGAGAGGTATTAATCTGCTGCTGAATACCGACATTGAGGCTATCGAAAGCAAAGCCGATTGCTTTGCCGTGCGGCTTGTTGACGGTAGCAAAGTCAATACCGATAGCGTTATGTACGCCACGGGCAGAAAGCCGAATTCAACCAAGTTTGGGCTGGAGGCGCTGGGCGTTGAGTTGGATAGTGACGGCGCCATCAAAGTCAACGCGGACTATCAAACCAATGTGCCGTCAATCTATGCCGTAGGCGATGTCACTAACCGGGTTAACCTGACTCCGGTAGCCCTGGCAGAGGGGGCGGTGTTGGTGAACAAATTATATGGCAATCAATCGGGATCGGTAGATTACGACTTGATTCCCACGGCTGTTTTTTGCCAGCCCAATATCGGCACTGTAGGCCTGACCGAAGCACAGGCACGTGAAAAATACCCTGACATCGACGTTTATAAAACCCGTTTTACACCGATGAAAAATACCCTGTCCGGCATCGATGAAAAAAGCTTGATGAAGATGATCGTAGTCCGCAGCAGCGACCGGGTGGTCGGCATGCATATGGTAGGGGCTGATGCCCCTGAAATTATCCAAGGCATGGCGGTTGCCATTCGAGCCGGCGCGACCAAAGCGGTCTTTGACTCTACTCTCGGCGTACATCCGACTGCCGCTGAAGAATTTGTCACATTGCGTACCGTTGTAACTTAACAAGCCCGGATCAACACTGGTTAAAAACGCCATGCATATGGATCCGTTAACAGTTCGTGTGGAATGCTACGCCGGTTACCGCGGCGAGGAAACGCCACGGCGTTTTTTTATGGGTGATAAAGCGATTGAAATTGAAGAAGTCATCGACCGCTGGCTAGCTCCCGAGCACCGTTATTTCAAAGTACGCGGAGGCCAGAACGATATTTATATACTTCGGTATGATGAATCAGCACAGCAATGGGAGCTGACCCTATACCAGAGCGGGAAATTCGGAGGTAGCCCATTGTCTTCAACTTAAAACTGACTCTCTGCTAATGGTTCGGATCGGCAAATACTTTATTTTTTGAAACGACACCCCATATTAGGTGAGTGCCGTTGGTGGAGCCAGCGCTGAAAAGTTAAAGTCGATATCCACAGAGTCAGGCTCAGGTTACTCAGCTGAGGCAAAAGGACGACCCTCGTGGTGGACTGGAGACTCAATTAATGCTGATGGGGAGTTGAAAAAATGCCCGTACTATTACGCAACTTGCTCGGTTTTATCATACTGGTCGCAACGATTGGTCTTGCAACCTGTCAATCGTTGGTGAAGGCAGAGCCATCAAGTTCAGCTTATTCTGCTGAAGCCTTTACAATCAACCGTTCGCAGGCAGAATGATGAATGAATTCGACAAACTCAAACAGTCCGTCTCGGATGCCTTGCAACCCTATTCCCCGCGAGGAATGCTGCTGTATTTCCTGCCTATAGCGCTGATACCGGCAACGTTTATCGCCTTGGGGAAAGGCCATGTGCTGGATGTTTTGGTTAATGCCGCCGGTTTTGCATTATACATGCTGGCCGCCTGGTGCTTGCGTAAAGGGCTGCAAGCCGAGTACGTTTACGGCAGAAGCCGGATTGCCGGTCGCCCTCCCAAACCGTTAAAAAAGATCGCCGCCGCCATAGCGGCGCTGGCGACCGGAATGATCGCCTGGCTGGGCGCGGGGCATTCGCTGCCGGTGGCAGTGATGTTTGCAGGCGGGGCTTTTCTGGGCATGTATTTCAGTTACGGTTTCGATCCGCGCGATGAAAAGAAAATCATCGCTGCCCATGGCTATTCGGGGGATGAGATCCGGCAAGCTCTTGAAAATTCGTCGCACACCATCCGCAATATCGAGCGGGCTAACGAGCGAATTCGCAATACCGAATTACATAAGCGTCTTGAACGTATTTGCGAAGTTGCCGACAATATCCTGGCGGAAATTGCCGCCGATCCGCGCGATTTCCGGCGTGCGCGCAAGTTCCTTAATGTCTACCTGGACGGCGTACTGCAAGTAACGCAAGGTTACGCAAAAACCCACCAGCAAACCCATTCGGGGGAACTGGAACAGAATTTCCGCAATGTGCTGGATACGGTCGAGACAGTATTCCAGGAACAGCGCCAAAAATTACTGGAAGAAGATGTTTTTGACCTGGATGTAAAAATTGAAGTTTTGACTACGCAGCTTAAACGGGAAGGCATCCTTTGATGCCATCATATTACAGAGGATTAAAACATGAGTGAACAGCACGCATCCAGTGAGGTCGTCCCCGGTGTCAAAGCCGAAATGACTCCGCTTGCCGAGGCGCCGGCGGAGAGGAAACAGCTCGTCCGGAAGTTACTGAATGAAATTGACGTCAGCAATACCCAGTCGATCCTTTTCTTCGGCAGCAAGGCGCAAGAACAATTGACGACGATTTCCGACCGCATGCTGGATGGCGTTAAAAACAAGGAAATCGGCCCGGCCGGTGATGATCTGAGCGAAATGGTAGCGACGATACGCGGATTTGAGGTCGATAATCTGGACCCGAACAAAAAGCAGGGCTTTTTCGACCGGCTAATGGGCAAAGCTAAACCGGTCGTCAAATTTCTGCAGCAATATGAAGAAGTGCGTAAACAGATCGATATGATCACCGACAAGCTGGAGCGGCACAAAACCAATCTGTTGACCGACATCACATCCTTGGACCGTCTTTATCAGGCCAACCTGGACTACTTCCATATGCTGGAAGATTACATCGCCGCCGGTGAGGAAAAGTTGCGCCAGCTTGATGAAGTCATCATTCCTGAGCAGGAGAGGCAGGCCGATACGACCAATGAAGTCATTGCCGCGCAAAACTTGCGTGACCTGCGCGCCGCCCGCGATGATCTGGAGCGGCGCGTGCATGACCTGCGCCTGACCCGGCAGGTATCGATGCAAAGCCTGCCCACTATCCGGTTGGTGCAGGAAAACGATAAAGGCCTGGTCAACAAGATCAATTCGACTATCGTCAACACTGTCCCGCTGTGGCGTCAGCAACTGGCGACTGCGGTGACTATTTACCGCTCGTCGCAGGCGGCGGAAACGGTCAAGGCCGCGACCGACCTGACCAATGAACTGCTGGCCGCGAATGCCGAGAGCTTGAAGCAGGCCAATGCCGAAACCCGCAGACAGCTGGAGCGAGGCGTATTCGACATCGAAACGGTCAAAAAGGCCAACGACGCGCTGATCGCGACGATCGAGGAAAGCCTGCAGATCGCCGATCAAGGCAAAAAGATGCGCAATGAGGCCGTCGTGCAGCTCGAGCAATGCGAAACCGAATTGCGCAAAACCCTGGCTTCTGCGCAGGCAAAGTCGAGTGGATAACGCTATTTTGTAAACGGGTTCAGTTAACAGCTCTTGCCGGAATATTCCAAGCCTTATGGCTTTGGAATATCCTGTGTCTTTTTCTGATTCTTTTGTGGTTTCGGTTTATCAACCCCAGGCTGAGCTTCTGCATGCTTGCGGGCTTGATCGATTAATCCTTTGCAATCGCTGTCCTCGCCAAGACCCAGCTCGATAAACGGGATAATCGCGGCCACCGGGGTTAGAAACGCGCCCAGCACTACAGCGCCAGCGGTACGTGCCGCAAGCTGTTTGGGATCGAGTCCGATATCCGGCTGCTTCAGCCGGCCTGTCACTGTTATCGGGGTGCGTGCAGTAAAAATACTCATATCTTTCGGGTGAGTCTCCACTTCGGCATCGATGGTTTCGTCTTTTAGATTGATCCGTGCATTCCCTTCTATATTCGAATCCGTTGTGTCAAACACAAAAATCTCCGAGCTCAACAATCCGTCCTCAACCTTAAAATCACCGATTGCGCAGCGTATATCGGTGGATTTATCTTTGCCTAAAAGCAAGGGAGTCGCTTCACCGAGGTCAAGCCCTGCCGCTTCTACAACCAGTAAACTGATTTTGCCGCCTGTCATCAACAAGGTAATGCGGCCATTGCTGGTTGCCAAAACATCGGCAAGGGAACGGCCATTGCCTTTTACTTTAAGCTGCCCGCCAAAATGTCCTGCCGATAAGGATTCAAATTTCGGATTGGTGAAGAACTGTTTCAGGCTTAAGCGTTTGATTAACAGATCCGATTGAACGTGCGGAACGTCTTTTTGCCCGTCCAGTACAAGCGTGCCGCTGATGGTCCCGTCGGCAATCCCGAAGTTAAACGGATCCAGATGCAACACGCCTTTTTGCAGATTAAAGCCTATGTCGAGATCATTGAACGGGAACCTTGTTCCGGTGATTTTCTTGCCTTTAAAGCGCGCTTCCATATCGGTGGCGCGCAGTCGGGTTAAGTCGATAGGAACGTCCGGCAATAAATGAGGACTGGCTTTTTCACGTTCAGCCTGGGCTTTTTGTTCCGGGGATAAGGTTCCCTCTGAGGGCGTAGCGCCGATAAAACCGGCAAGATCATCCATCTGAAGAAGCTGCGACACCAGATTGGCTTTTACAAAACCGGGTTCGCGTTTCGTATCGTAAGATAAGTCGCCGGACAGATCGCTATCGCCCACCTTGCCTTTGAATTGCTGAAATTTCCAGATTTCATTCTGTTTTTGCAAGCGGCCGCTCAATTTATAGGGCGGCGTCGGCGGCAGCGGTATTTGCGTCAGATGGAACAGATCGGCAAGATTATTGCCTTGTAAATTGAGTTGCGCATTCATGCCTGACAGTTTCGCCGGATCAGAGATAGTGCCTTCCATGTCGACGCGGGTACTGCCCATTTTAAGATCAAAGGTCAGCGGATAAGGTTTCTCTGTGTCGCGCAACGTGGAGATCGATCCTCCGGTAGCCTGAAGACTGAACGGCTGGTCTTGCAGAATGCCTTGTCCGGATAGCTTGTACCTATCCTGTTGATTCTCCAGTCCGCTGCCTCGAGCCGTATCGACATCCAGCTTAACGGCCAGCTTTTTGGGGTGATCCCGGTAGGTCAATTTGCCGTCATTGACTGACAGTGTGCCGATAACAGGAAAGTCGCCGCGGTCTTCAGGCGATTTATCCTCGGTTTTAAAATCCCAGTTTTTTTTAGTGTCGGAAAACTCCTCTAATACAATGTTGGGCTTGGTGAAATTGAGTTTCGGTAAATTCAGTTCTGCCTTTAGCAGTTTCCATATTCTGATTTGAAAATCGATCTCGTCGATTGCAACCATGTTAGGGTTTTTGCTCTCGGGAAGATTGGCAATGCGCAGTTTATGGACAGATACGTTGGGCGCCGTCCAGTCCCAGTTAATATCGATAGCGCCTTCGATCGCAAACTCGCGGCCCAGCGCGGCACTTCCGGTTTTGTTAATGATATTGCGCAGCCAATCGCTGGGCATAAAAAACAGGAGTGCAATACCGGCGAGCAGTGAAACCAGAAGAGTTATGCCAATCCAGCGGAGAATGACCTTCCATGTGGGCGAAGTTGACTTAGTATCAGACATATCAATACTCCCAATCAGAGGGGATGACAGTCTCCCTTGTTTCGGAAACTGCTTCCAGGAGTTATTTATTAATACGTGGTTCTCGAAGCCTTGAGTTCAACTTTCTTATGCAATGTTTTTGAATTATCAGGATGTGTTAAATGCTTTCCAATAAACAATGACTCAAAAAATACTAAAAAATTGCTTAAATTGCTGGATAAGCCAAATGCATGAGAGGTCGGACAGGAGATGATTACACGATATTTAAGTAACCGAGCAAAAGTTCTTCGGTATTTTGGAGTGCAAGCTCCGCCTCGGCAACCGCTCCCTGCGTTGCCTACCTCCTGCATGACCCACAGGGATGTGGGGAATGCAGAGAAATGATGGGATCATTTCCTGTCCGTCGTAAAGCGCCTACTTTGGGTGCTTGCAAAGCAGGCAAAGCTTCCGCTCCTGCTCACGCCCCTTACCTACATCCATGTAGGCAAAGCCTGCACTCCGGCTTTGGACCTTAGCTGAAAATTTATATCCCCGTGCTTATCTATTCTGGCCTGCGCTTATCATTTGCCCCATTTGTTGTGCAGATAGTCGCGGCGAGTATCGAATATGCGTTCAAGCTTATCCGCAATAAGGACTTTATTGATGAGCCGTCCCAGCCAGCCCAAAGGCATGGCGTAAAACATGATGTCTTCAAGCACTATTCCGTTTTCTGTTTCCCTTAAGCACACTTCATGGCTCCAGAATTTGAATGGCCCGATGCGCTGTTCGTAAACAAAGCGTTTGGGTTCATCGCAATGGCTGACTTCCGATAACCAGGCCATAGGAATGCCGAATACGGCTTTCATTCGGTAGTTAATCATCAAGCCGGCGTAAATCTTTTTCGGCACTTTAGAAATGATTTTTACCTGAAAGAATACCGGCGTAATGTCATTCAGGTTATAGGGCGAGGAAAAAAATCCCCACGCTTCCTGGATAGTTAAATTGAGCTGTTGGCGCCGGTAGAGTTGATAGATTTTCATGGAATTAATTGGGCTGGTATTGTCTAAAAGAAGGCTTTGCTAAGCATACTGCCGATATTCTTGAGATCCAAATGGACAGCAGTCTATCAATGTGCGCTTGTCTGGCGGCCAAGCTTCCAAGGTTAATCAATCCAAATCACGATGCGCGACAAACACGAACTTAAGCTGGACAATAAGATATTTATCCAATAGAATGCGCGCACCTTGAGAGAGGTGGAGCCGATTTGAAAGAATTAGCCCCTTAATTATTTAGGAAGAAATAAAAAACGGTAGGACCGTACACAATAATAAACGCAACAAATTCAGCTGCCGTTTTAAATGGCAGTAGTCCAATAAAAATATAAAAACAAAATCGGACGAAGCCCACTTTATGTGGGCTTTTTTATAGATAGCAAAATGTCATCTACAGCAGCCCTTAAAGAACGAATTGCCGTGAGCATGCCTTGTATAGGTGAGGATAGGTTTTGGCGTCACTTGTTTGTCTGTACGAATTAACGCAACTTCTATGTCTTTCATTTCTCCAGAGATTGCGTCTGAGTCTTTGCACCGTACACACCTAAAGCTGCCAATCGGCCATGAAAGCGGTTTATCTAACCTATCGAACAGGTAGTTCAAGCCCCGCCTTAAAGCTTGGTTTGCGATTCTTTATGAGTATCGGCCTCCGGAACTATTTAACGGCGGTTTACGGAAATTTTACCTCTCGTTTATAGAACTATCTTATGGATACAAGCCTGATCCTTTTTTTCCTGTATTTGGTTGTAATTGTTAATTTAGCGGGTTTTGCTCTCACCGATAAGTCAACGCCGGTAAAGATCAAAGAGGTCTTCATGTGGTCTGGAACGCTCGCATTGATCGGCTGCATCAGCGAAGTGGCGATCAATAGTTTTTGCCGGGCCGTGTTCGACTCGCCGCTGTGGCTGTATCAGGTAACCCCGATCCACCACGGCGATACCTCGGTGTTTGCGTTTTTTCAGTGGGCGCTCTATGGCTACCATCTTTATTTCGTTCATAAAAAGCTTCAGTCTTATCATTTCAAATATGAGGCCGCACTTTTTGCGGTAGTCGTCTCTATCGATGCGTTGCTGCTGGAAATCTTCGTCAACGTCTCGAGCCAAGTGTTCCTGGATACGTTCGTGTTTTATTACCTGCCCGGCGATATCGGCCATCTGACCACGGTTTATGTCTTTCCTTTTTATCTGCTGGGCGGGGCGATACTGACTGGAATGTTTAAAAGATTTTTCAACGATCCGATGTTTTTCGGTACGCTGAGTTATTCCATTGCCTTTATTTTCGTGTTCTTAGCGTAATTCTTGTTTACATTCTTAAAACTAACGCTGCTTGCGTTTACGCCAGATATAAAAGCCGGTCGCCATCAACAGCAGCGGTATGATCACTAAAAAACCGAAGCCGATGATGGCAACGCTGATCTGGCTTAATTGCAGGTTTTTATCGGTTGCGATTTTGGCAGGGATATTGATGAACCGATCGTCGTGAATCAGCCAGTTGGTGATTCTTAAGCCGATATCCAAATTGCCGACATTGCCGAGATAGGCGTTGGATAAAAAGTCGCCGTCGCCGACAACGACGATGCGCTGTTCTTGAGCCTGTCCTGAGCTTGTCGAAGGACGGGTTAAGGCATAAGCAAAGGCGAGCGGGCCTTGTTTCTCGTCACCGTCGGGATCAAAAAGAATTGCTCCGGCTAGAGGGCCGGTTTCCGTCCATGACTGTGTTGCGCTTTTAAGCAATTCCACGGCTTTAAAGTCTGTTTCTTCACCGATTTCCAATGCAGCGGTAACCGGATATAAGCTGATGGTCTGAAAACCTTGGCTGATCGGATGGGACGGATAATCGCTGGTGAGCACGAAGCTGGGGGCGTTGATACCGTACAGTTTGGAACTGCTGTCTACCAAAGTTCCCGGCAGTTGGCGCAAACCTAGGGTTTGCAGCAATGCATCCAGATGATGGTTGCCCGGATCGGCCAACAACAGCAGGTTTCCGCCTTGCTGAATATAGCGCTTGATCAGTTCAATTTCGCCTGCAAGCAGCGGCACGGCGGGAGCGCTAAGCACCAGCAACGCGGAATTGCCGGGAATGTCCGGCACGGCCGTCAAATTGAGGGCTTGCGCCTTGATTTTACGCCGATCCAATTCCTTGCCGAACTGCCCCAAATCAAAATTGGCAATGCCGTCCGGGGCGCGCTCGCCGTGGCCGGTCAGGAACGTGACCCAGCGCTCCTCGGCATTTGCCAGTTGCAGCAGCGCATTGGTCAGCGAGGATTCATCGATAAAATTCAGTTTTTCAGTGCGATCCTGGTATTCGACAATAACGGCGCCGGTCGCATCGATATTGAGTTCGCGGACTTTTTCCGGCTGCGAATCGGGGTCGATAAAGGTCAGGGTCAGGTCGGTTTTGTGGCGTTTATAGCGGTCGACCAATTGGGCAATTTGGCTTCTTAGTGCCGGGTCTTTTTTAATGTAGGCAATGAGCTGTATCTTACCGGGTAGCGATTCCAGCAGTTTTTGCGATGCTTGGGACAGGCTGTTGCTGTTGTTTCGGGTGATGTCGATTTCTGCGCTATAGCGTGCGCTTAACCAGGCCAGAGCGCCAATCAAGCACAGTAATGCCAGAGTGATACCCCAGTTTTTTAAGCGGATTTGCTGATGTTTATGCGGCGATATTTTCATTTTTGCAAGCGGTCGTTATCCAGCCGGCGAATGCTCAGTGCAATGAAGGCGGCAGTAAACAATAAAAAATAACTGACATCGACTGTACTGATCAGGCCGCTTTGGATGTTCTGGAAGTGCCTGAGGATTGACAGGTATTCAAACAGTTCGCTGTGTTGATCTTTCATGCCGACCGACCAATCCAGAATCCATAGCAGCAGTAACATACCGAAAGTGCCCATCGCGGCAACGGTTGGATGGCCGGCGATGCAGGACATAAACAGGCCGATTGCGGCAAATGATGTAACCAGCAGCAATAAGCCCAAGATATTGGCAAATAACTTGCCTAAATCCAGCTCGGCGCCGCTCAGCAAAGACAACGGCATCAGGGTAATCAGCGCAATGATCAGCAGCAGCAATCCGAGTATGCCTAAATATTTGCCGAGAATGATGTCAGTATTCGAAACCGGCGCGGACAGCAGCAAGGCCAAGGTTTTGTTGCGGCGTTCTTCGCAGATCAGGCGCATGGTTAATAAGGGTGTGACCAGCAAAAGGATAATGCCGGCATTGCCGAATAACGGCGGCACGATAATATCGGTCAGGCCGGGCGCGCCTTCGATCGAAGCCAGTTTGGGCTGAAGTTCGGTGAATGCCTCAACCTGGGTTAAAAACAAAAACGCCAGGATGAATTGCAATATGGCCAATATCGTCCAGGCCATCGGCGACAAAAATAGGGTCCTGAATTCGCGGGAGGCAATCGTTAAAATCATGGTAATGATAAATAAGTAATCTGCAAAAAGCTTTTTACCACGAAGACACGAACGATTGCATCCATGCAGTCGTTCGTGTCTTCGTGGTAAATATGAGTCCGTTTAATAACGAGGAGTTACAAATCAGGCTCATAATTCGCGATGCTCTCTGGTTAAGCTGATAAAAATGTCCTCCATCGATCTTTTTACCGGCGTCAATTCCTGTAGTCCTGAACCTGCGGCGATAATCTGCGCGGCAATTTGTTCGGCCGGGTTGGCGGTTACGCTGTGGTGAATAATGATCCGGTTTGCAGCGATGCTTTCGATAGAGTTGACGCCGGGGATGGTCAATAAGCTGTCAATATCGGGCGCCAGACGGGTGACGACTTGCAGCGTGCCGGTATCCATTTGACGGTTAAGCCCTGCGATGGTTTCGTTCAGGATCAGTTGGCCTTGATCGATGATTTGCACGTGCGTGCAGGATTCCTGTACTTCGGTCAGGATATGGGTGGACAGGATGACGCCGTGATCCTGGCCCAGCTCCCGGATCAGAGTGCGGATTTCGCGGATTTGAATGGGATCGAGACCGACCGTCGGCTCGTCGAGCACGATGACTTCGGGATTATGCAAAATAGCCTGGGCAATGCCTACCCGTTGCTGAAAACCTTTGGACAGGTTGACGATCAAGCGGTCGCTAACTTCGGTTAAGCCGCAACGCTCTTGAGCCCGTTCGATAGCGGCAGTGACAGAATTTCTGGTGATGCCGTGCAGCCCGGCGCAATAAAGCAGGAATTCCTGCACGGTTAATTCTTTGTATAGCGGCGGGGTATCGGGCAAGTAGCCCAGACTCAGTTTGGCGGCTTTGGGATGATCGAGCAAATCATAACCGTTGATGGTAATTTGCCCGGCGCTGGGCGCCAGATTGCCGCACAGCATTTGCATGGTGGTGGTTTTGCCCGCGCCGTTGGAGCCTAAAAAGCCGAGCACTTCGCCTTTGGCCAGGGTAAAACTGACACTGTTAACGGCACAATGACTACCGTAATAGCGGGTTAAATTATCGGCTTCAATGAGGGTAGTCATGTGAGCTGCTAAACGCGTTTTAGCAGGATTTGTAACTCAGCCTGGATTTTCTTACGGTAGAACAGGAATTTCCAACGGGTGCCGCCGCATTGTTTCCATAAAATGGCCGAACGTATTCCGGCCAACAGGCAGGCGCGTATTTTATTGACGATATCGGGCCTAGATAAATATTCCTGTTCGCCATTGACCATGATTCTCGGTTGCAAGGTGCTGAGCGTGGTGTGATAGATGTCACCGAGATTTGCCAGCACATTCTCATGCAACAGGCTGAAGTGCTCCGATTGTGTCTGGGCGCGTTCAATTCCGGCAAAAATGTTTTTAAGCATGCCCGGTTGTTTGGACAGTTGATTCTCCAGAAAAACCAGCGAGGCGGCGTAACGCGCCTGTTCCGGATTGGCTATTTTGAGGCCGGTCATTTGATCGTTAAGATGCTGAAGCCCCATTTTTAAACCGGATAAGCCTCCGTAAACATTTTCAACGCCATGCTCGTCGCTAACAAAAAGGCTGCCAATGCTGGCATCAAGAGCTTGTGAGTCGGCACTACCGGTTGTTGCCAGTTGTTGAACCAGTGCCGCGGCCTGGGCAATGCCGGCAAGGGCGATGGTTTGGTTGGTGATGGTGTTTAACGGCATAACTATTTTATATTTCCCATAACGTTTTTTGCCCAATTTATACTGTGAATATAAGTATCGCCAATGATGGCTTGATCAATATCTCTAAATGATATGGATGAAATGTCCCAATGCTCATAGCTGATAACGCACTTAAGCGCTTCGCCGCCTAATCCTTCCTTGTTCAATATTGCGGCAACAATGTCATCGGATAAAGACAACTGGTTGAGTGCTTCATCCAAAGGCATGTCCAGCAGGCTGTCCAGGTTGGATAAGATGCCGATCAGGAAAAAATTGTCCGATTGGCTGCCGTTCAGGTCAGCCAACACCTCGCACATTTTACCGCGTATTAATGCGTTCTGCATGACTGCTTCCGGTTTGGCGGATAAGGAGGCCAAAGTCAATATATTTACCCAGCGCTTTATTTCCTTCAGTCCCAGATACGAAATAGCATAGTTAATGGATGAGATTTTATTGGGTAAGGCGAAAAACGCTGAATTAATATAGTGCAGTAATTTATAGCTGAGTCCAAAATCCAGAGAGATTATTTTAGCCAAGTCTTCAAATTCAAGATCCGGATTATTGATCGTTTTTAACAATTGAATGGCTGCCGTTTGATTGAAACTAACGCGTTTGCCGGAAACTATATTGGGTTTGTTCAAAAAGAAACCCTGGAAATAATCGCAGCCCAATTCCAAGAGGTATTGATACTCGGCATAGGTTTCCACTTTTTCCGCGAGCAATGCTACGTTGTAGGGCTTGAGGCGTTTAATCAGGTCGCGTGTTTTTGCCTCACCCATTTCCAGAACATCCAGCTTGATAATATCGGCAAACTCCACCAGAGGCGTCCATTCCTCGGAAAACACAAAATCATCCAGGGCGATGATATAGCCCAGCTTTGACATTTCTTTTAAGTTAGCGATTATTCTTGCGTCAAGTTTAACATTTTCGAGAACTTCAATAACAATCCGTTCTTTAGGAAGGTGTAACGGGGTGTTATCGAGGATGTTTTGCGTCGTAAAGTTAATGAAGGCCTTATGTTGGCCGACGATAACGTTGAGACCAAGCTCCAAAATGGTATCGGTAATAACTTGGTTGGTGGCTTGTGTGGCGCCGTCCTTGTTGTTTAGATCGAAATCATTGCCTCTAAAAAGGAGTTCATAGGCGTAGACATTTAAATTTTGGTCAAAAATCTGTTGCCGCCCAATTAAAATGTCTGTCATTTGAAGTATTTAAAAAATTGATTTTACATGTTTGGCGCGGGATTATTCAAAGGGCACAGAGTATAGCGCAACCCCATATACGTCAGGATTTATACCATGATTACCGGCCACCAGTCGAGTATGATATAAAGACTTTACTGTAGAGAAATTGTAATAAACGACGTTACCAACATTAAGGAGATTGAAATGACTGAATCTGTATCGTTAACCGTTACCGGCATGAAATGTGGCGGTTGTGAAGCCAATATAACCAGCAAACTTGAAGCTATCGATGGTGTCTTGTCGGTTAATGCATCAAGTAAAAACAGTGAAGTTAACGTTGAATTCGACGCTGAAAAAACCAACCTGGATGTTATCACCGACGCTATCACCGATGCGGGTTTTACCGTAGAAGAGTCGTAATGGATAAGGGGGCGGTATGAATACAAAGACTTCTGAAGAATTGAGGCTGTCCATTTTAGGCATGCGTTGCGCAGGCTGCGTCAGCGCCGTTGAGAATGCCTTGGCAGCGGTAGAAGGCGTAACTTCAGTTAGCGTCAACTTCGCCGATCATTCCGCAGTGGTTAAAGGACACGCCGACCCCGAATTGTTAAAACAGGTCGTTAAGTCAGCCGGTTATGATGCGGCGGTGATGGAGGGTTTTGAAGATCCTTCCGCGCAGGAAGAACAAGAGCTGCAGCGCTACCGGCAGCTGATGAAAAAAGCGGCTGTGGCGGCCGTTTTCGGTATTTTACTCATGGCCGCCGAACCTTTCGGCTGGTTACCTGAAATCGGCTCGTCGACAGGTCAATGGGTGTGGCCGGAAATCGCCCTTATTAGCGCAGGCATAATGATCTATTCGGGCTGGCATTTTTATAGCGGCGCATATAAATCATTAATGCTGGGCCAAGCTAACATGGACACGCTGATCGCTTTGGGCACTGGATCGGCGTGGATCTATTCGTGCATTGTCATCGATTATTACGCAACCTTGCCGTCTCTGGCAAAACATGCCTATTTTGAAGCTGCCGTGATGATTCTGGCTTTCATTAATCTGGGTTCCGGTTTGGAAACATTAGCCAGAGGTAAAACTTCCAACGCCATCCGTCAGTTGATCGGTTTGCAGCCGCGTACGGCGCGCGTAGTCAGAAACGGCGAAGAAACCGATATCGCTATCGAGCAGGTCGGTTTGGGAGAGACTTTAAGAGTCAGGCCCGGCGAAAAAATCGCTGTTGACGGTGTGTTGCTGGAAGGCCATTCCACCGTTGATGAATCGATGCTGACCGGCGAACCGCTGCCGGTCGAGAAAATCGTGGGTTCGGAAGTGGTTGCCGGAACCATGAACCAGAGCGGCAGTTTTTTGTTCACCGCAACCCGTATCGGCCGCGATACCGCATTGGCGCAAATTATTAAAAGTGTCCGGCAAGCGCAAAGCAGCAAACCCGAGATCGCCCGCCTGGCGGATAAAATTTCCAGCGTTTTTGTACCGGCCGTGGTCGTGATTTCCGTGCTGACTTTTATGATTTGGTATGCTTTCGGGCCTGAGCCTTCGCTGGGTTATGCTTTCGTCACCTCAATGACCGTCCTGGTTATCGCTTGTCCCTGCGCCTTGGGCTTGGCGACGCCTATTTCCGTGATGGTCGCGGTCGGCAGGGCCGCCCAGTCAGGCATTTTGATCCGTAAAGGCGAAGCCTTGCAATTGGCGGGGAAACTTACCTGTTTGATACTCGATAAAACCGGCACGGTCACTGAAGGCAAACCGGTTGTTTCGACGGTGGAAGCCATCGGCGACACCAGTGAAGAACAGGTGCTGCAATTGGCGGCCAGTATTGAATCAGGCTCCGAGCATCCGTTGGCGGCAGCTATTTTGACGGCAGCGGAACAACGCCGGATAAAACTGGAAAAAGCTAAACAATTTGCCGCCGTTGCAGGTCATGGGGTGATGGCGACAATTAATGACCGGCGGGTTTTATTCGGCAACAAGGCGCTAATGGATCAGCAAGGTGTTAGCTGCACCCGCTTTAGCGACCGTTTGGAGCAATTGTCGGCTTTGGGGCAAACGCCGATGCTGTTGGCTGTTGACAACAACATAGCCGGCATCGTTGCCGTTTCCGACCCGATCAAAAAGGATTCGGCACAAGCTGTACAAGTGTTAAAAAATCAGGGTGTGCGCATCATCATGGTGACCGGTGATAATGCAATAACCGCTCATGCCATTGCTGAACAGGCGGGTATTTCCGAAGTCCGGGCGCAGGTGTTGCCTCAAGATAAAGCCGAGGTGGTTAAAGAACTGCAACAAGCCGGGGAAATCGTTGGCATGGTCGGCGACGGTATTAATGATGCGCCTGCGTTGGCTCAGGCCAATGTCGGTTTTGCGATTGGCACCGGGACCGATGTAGCGATTGAAAGCGCCGATGTAGTGATTTTACAAGGTTCTTTGCTCAAAGTGCCTGAAGCCATTGAGCTATCCAAAGCCACAGTCATTAATATCAAACAAAACCTGTTCGGTGCGTTTTTCTATAACACGATCAGTATTCCGGTTGCGGCGGGCTTGCTGTATCCGGTATTCGGTATTTTGTTAAATCCGATGATTGCCGGTGCGGCGATGGCTATTTCTTCTGTAACTGTAGTTAGCAACGCCAACCGGCTTCGTTGGACAAAATTTGTTGGGCGCAAGTAGTTTCTTGCCGGCTAAACAAAGGGTTGGATATATTTTCGGACGAATAGCCGCATCGGAACATTGCTGAGTTGATATTCTTGGTAAGCCCGATCGACATCCGTTGGCGTGATATGGGCGTATACTCCGAACCCTGTTTTTGCAGTGAATTCATCGCTTAAAATTTCGATAAAGGTTGTCAAAGACGAATCGATTTTATCTTTATGTTGTACTGTCATGGTTACCTCGTGATAAAGAGCTAAGCTTAAACTCATCAGCTATTGGGCGTAAAGAGTGCCGTTTACAAATATTTTTACACGAGGTTATGTTGTGTAAGTTGTAGCTGTTGCGGCGGATTCGCTGCTCGGTAACCCGGCGACCCATATCCCATCTTACAGCGTTATAAAAACACAAAAATAAACGCAATGGAAAAACTCAGGTTGCCGAAAAATAGGGGTTCTTTCTCAAATCTTTCAAAAGTTTCGTTCAGTATTACGCCGCCCAGCAGATAAAAAGGGTATACATAAATCGTGGTCAAATGGCCGATATCGCCGGGCAGGTAATAAAACACGAACGTATCCAGGAACACTTGGCTCGAGACGTTGACGAAGATTTCCAGCAGCAACGCATCGACAGAGACGACTACCGCAAAAAGTGCGGCTTCATATTTGAAATGATAAGACTGAAGCTTTTTCCGAACATAATAGACATGATAACCGAACAGGGACCACTGAAAAAACGCAAACACCGAGGTATCGCCCTGATGGATCGGGGTCACCTGATACAGCCACAGCGGCGAGTCGAACACGGCCCGGCAGAAGCTGTTGATCGCCACTTCGCTGATGCAGCCGATCAACGCGAGCGTTCCTGAATACATATAGGCATCTTTGATGCTTGTTTGCATTGATTTATTGGTCAAGGCAAGGCCCGCGAAATAAATCACTGCAACCAGATACAGGAAAAAAAGGATCAGGTTTGTAACCATAAGCTAGATCCATAAGCTGATTTAATCTTTTGGGTTCAACCTAATGTAACAGGGTGGGTTACATTTTTCGCGGCTTACTCTATTGACACGAAAGATGGTAGGTTGGAACGGCATCAACCCAACCTGCGTTGCTGACGATAGCCTCGGTTGGAGCGGTTGTCAAATATCACTCTACTCTGGAGATTGAGTTTTCTCAGCGGGTAGGATGGGTACGAGTGCATGGACGCAGGAGGTAGAGCAACGCAGGGAGCAGTTGCCGACGACTGCACGGACGCAGGAGGTAGAGCAACGCAGGGAGCAGTTGCCGAGAGGCGCTAGCCGAAACCCATCAAAATCATTTACCTATACGATGGGTTTCACTTCGTGCTTCTACAAGTCGAGTTGCTCTGCCCATCCTATCGCGCTGATTTAAAAGTCAACCTTCAAAACCGTATCAGGGCGGCGCATCCCTTTGACCGTTTTGTTAGGTGCTGACATGGCTGACTAGCGGAAAATGTTCGGGATGACGGATTGATTCAACGGCTAAATCAATATCCAAATCGGGCCAGTAAAGATGATTCGAAGAAGGAAGTTCAACATGCAAAATCTTTCCAACATTGGCATCTCGGAACCATGGGAATTCGGAAAATGGCAAGAAAAGTTCTTCATCTCCCAACAGCAGCCAGAAGCCGTGTTTAGAGATATTGGTTACTTCAACTGGGGAAGTGCTTATACCAAGCGTTGCGGATGTCACATTCATGCTCCTGTATAAGGCGAAGTGCTTCGTGGATTTCACGTCGAGAAAGACCGACAGATTGAGCAAGTTCAATTTTTGGATCAAGCCAATATTTGGCTTCGCCGTTTTGTCCTTGCACATGGACATGCATTCTCGGTTCTTCCCGCGAAAAGAAGAAAAATCGGAAACCGGCTTCGCGGAAAACTGTTGGGCTCATGGGTTAAATGATACATGTAACTTTTATCTATGGGAACAGGGTTCGTGATTGATGCGGTTCACTGTGTTCACCACATCCTACAGTATTTATGGCGAGGTAAAACACTGAGATCAATTTTTTTGAAAAAAAACGAAAGTTACAACGTGTCAAAGCCTGTAGATGCTGGGGGCAAATAATGCGCCCAAATTAAACTAAACCTATACGGAGTTATTTAATGAACTACATCGACCTTACCGAAGAAGAACAAGAAGAATTTGAGCGTGAAAAAGGAGAACCAATAGATCCCGAAAATCTATTTGATGAGGACGCTGACGACTAAATTAGCTTCTATAGTGCATTTAACGCTTATGCTGGAGCATAAAGTCCAGCATAAGCTTTCGTGGATCGCTTCATGTGGGGGCAACTCGTAGTATGCGGTGAGGCACGAACCACATACTACATTGCTTACAACGCTTGGAAGTTAGATTTCTATCCAAATCCTATCAATGATCCCGCTGAATAATATAAAGCGACAAATCCCTCAACAAGTCAGCTTCGCTGCCGAAAATACTCAGGTTATCGAGCGCCTGCTCATGCAGTTCCTGAGCTTTTTGTTTGGCACCGGCCAGACCCAACAAAGCAGGGTAGGTAGGTTTGTTGTTGTTTTGGTCTTTACCTTGGGTTTTGCCCAAGGTTTCGGTATCGCTTTCTTCGTCGAGGATGTCGTCTTTAACTTGGAACGACAAGCCGATGCACTTGGCGTAATTGTCCAGTTTTTTAGCAACGTTCGGGTCTATATCGGCTTTTGCCAAAGTCGCCATGTTGACGCTGGCACGGATCAATGCACCGGTTTTATGGATGTGCATGTTTTCCAGCTCAGGCAGGGTCAGGCTGGTGCCGACGGATTCCAGATCGATAGCCTGACCGCCGACCATGCCTTGGGAACCGCTGGCTTTGGTTAATGCAACGATCATTTTCAAGCGGCCTTCCGGAGTGGCAGTCATGCTGGGATCATGAGCCAGAATTTCAAAAGCCAAGGCCTGCAGCGCGTCGCCGGTCAAAATTGCGGTCGCTTCATCGAACGCTTTATGACAGGTAGCTTTGCCGCGTCTGAGATCATCGTCGTCCATTGCCGGAAGATCGTCATGGATCAATGAGTAAACGTGAATGAATTCAACGGCGCAAGCGGGACCATCCAATGCTTCAGGGGCTATGCCCAGTGTTTTTCCAGTGCAGTAAGTCAGCATAGGACGCATACGTTTGCCGCCGTCCAATGTGCTGTAGCGCATCGCCCGGTGCAATTTTTGCGGCAGTATGTTTTCGCTGGGCAGGCGAGCGTCTAACGCTCTTTCTACACGGTTTTGACAGGCTTCGAGATAGTCTTTTAACGCATTACTCATCGGTAAATGGCTCCAGGGTTTGAGTGCCGTTTTTTTCAATTAGAATTTGAACTTTTTGCTCGGCCTCTTGCAGGGCTTTTTGACAAGTACGGGTCAGGTTGACTCCGCGTTCAAATGACTTTAAGGATTCTTCCAGCGAGATGTCGCCTTGTTCGAGCTGAATAACCAGCTGTTCAAGTTCTGCGAGGGAATCTTCGAATAAAGTCGGGGTTTTCTTTTTCGGCATGAGATAAAAAAAAATTTAATGGTACGATGTAATATTCAAGGCGAAGGGCAATAGGCGAAAGGCGAAAAATTTTGTGCCTTTCGCCTTTTGTCTTTCGTCCTGCATTATATATGAATTTGAATTGTGAGTGATTAGGAAGTATGAGTAACGAATATAACGCGTCGGCAATAGAAGTCTTAAGCGGATTGGAGCCGGTGCGGAAACGTCCCGGCATGTACACGGACACGACAAGGCCCAACCATCTGGTGCAGGAAGTCGTCGACAACAGTGTTGACGAGGCGATGGCGGGCCATGCTACGTCGATTGACGTGGTCTTGTATAAAGACGGTTCGGTGCTGGTTAGCGATAATGGCCGGGGCATGCCGGTCGATATACATCCGGAGCAGGGCATGCCCGGTGTCGAGGTGATTTTGACCCAATTGCATGCGGGCGGAAAATTTTCCAATAAGAATTATCAGTTTTCCGGCGGCTTGCATGGTGTGGGCGTTTCGGTTGTAAATGCTTTGTCGGCAAAGCTGGAAGTCGAAGTTAAAAGAAACGGCAGAGTTTATCGAATGGAGTTTGCCGATGGCGAAAAACAGGCCGAGCTGACCGAGATTGGCGCTGTCGGCAAGAATAATACCGGAACAACTGTTCGGTTTTGGCCGAATGAAAAATATTTCGATTCTAATAAGGTATCGGTCGTAAAGCTTAAGCACGTGTTGCGTGCCAAGGCGGTTTTATGCCCGGGCCTGAAAATATCCTTGAAAGTCGATCAAACCGACGAAGAGTATGAGTGGTGTTATCAGGACGGCCTGAAAGAGTATTTACTCGACCGCATCGGCGATATTGACTATTTCCCGGAGCAGCCGTTTATGGGCAACATGGCGGCGAATCATGAAGCCGTTGAGTGGGGTATTGTTTGGGCAATTGAAAATCCGGCGGAAGTGTTGAACGAAAGTTACGTGAACCTGGTACCGACTGCGCAAGGCGGAACCCATGTTAACGGCTTGCGGGCAGGTCTGACTGAGGCAATGCGAGAATTTTGCGATATCCGGAATATTCTGCCACGCGGGGTTAAAGTCGCCCCGGAAGATGTCTGGGAAAACTGCCATTTTGTGTTGTCGGTGAAACTGGAAGATCCGCAGTTTTCAGGACAAACCAAGGAACGGCTCAGCTCCCGTGAATGCGTGGCTTTTGTGTCCGGCGTGGCGAAAGACAGTTTTAGTTTGTGGTTAAACCAGAACCCTGCCGAAGGCGAAAAAATCGCCGAGATCATTATTTCCAGCGCGCAAAAGCGGCTGCGTTCCAATAAAAAAATCATCCGCAAAAAAATCACCGCAGGCCCTGCATTGCCGGGCAAACTGGCCGATTGTTCGGCGCAGGATATAGCCCGGACCGAATTGTTCCTGGTCGAAGGGGATTCGGCCGGAGGTTCTGCCAAACAGGCGCGGGAGCGCGATTTTCAGGCGATTATGCCGTTGCGCGGCAAGATTTTGAATACCTGGGAAGTGGAGTCCAACCAAGTGATGGCGTCGCAAGAAGTCCATGATATTGCGGTGGCTCTGGGGATAGAACCGGGCTCTTCCGATTTGCAGAATCTGCGTTACGGCAAGGTTTGCATCCTGGCCGATGCCGATTCCGACGGCAACCATATCGCCACCCTGATCTGCGCATTGTTTTATCAGCATTTCAAATCGCTGGTGGAAGCCGGGCACGTGTTTGTCGCAATGCCCCCGTTGTATCGTATCGATGTCGGCAAACGTGTGTTTTACGCACTGGACGAAGCAGAACGCCAAGGCGTGCTGGATCGCATCGCCGCCGAAAAGCTTAAAGGCCAGATCAATGTGCAGCGCTTTAAAGGCTTGGGAGAAATGAATCCCAGCCAGCTTCGGGAAACCACGATGAATCCGGACACCCGCAGATTGGTACAGTTAACGGTGGGCGAAGGTGATGACACCAACGGCCAACTTGATTTACTGTTGGCTAAAAAGCGCTCGCAAGACAGGAAAATATGGCTGGAGACCAAGGGGAATCTGGCGGATATCATTTGATGTAAAACACCCAGCAACTTGTATAAATGCATCAGGGAGACACGATGTTTGTTCGTCGTGTTTGCCTGATGAAAATTTCTTGCAGGATTTTGATGTGATCGATTCGCTACCTTATTTACAGAGCTCCGATTTGCCAGCGATTACCCGTAATAAGCTGGAAATTCTACAAGTCAATTTGGGTTATTTGTGCAACTTGAGTTGCGCCCATTGTCATGTTAATGCCGGTCCTAAGCGCACCGTGTTGATGGATAAAGCCACTATTGATCAGGTTTTGGATTTTATCGATAAGCATGCACTGCATACGCTCGATTTGACGGGCGGCGCACCGGAAATGAACCCGCATTTTCGCTATTGGGTTAATTTGGCCGGGCATCCGGTGCGTCGAGCCGAAGACTTAATCGCCTTGCGTGCTTGGCAGGAACAAAAGCGCAAGAACCAGCCGTTAATTGAGCATAACTGTGTCGACTTGGTGGTACCAATTACGTGCTGAATTTGGTGCATGACAGCGACAAGAATCAGCTGATTCGGGAAATATTCAGGGTGGTCAAGCCGGGCGGACGCGCCGCCATTTCCGATATTGTCAGTGACGAGATAGTGCCAAAGCATTTGAAAGACGACCCAAAATTGTGGAGCGGCTGCATTTCGGGTGCCGTACAGGAGCATGAATTCTTGCAGTCTTTTTTAGCGGCTGGTTTTGTCGCAGTTAGTTTCGATAAATGGGAAGTTCAACTTTGGCAGGTAGTTGAAGACATCGAATTTCGATCAGTAACTGTTATCGCTGTAAAGCCGAATGACGAACCCTGTCTCGATAAAGGCCATGCTGTGCTTTATCGGGGGCCTTTTGCCAAGGCTTATGACGATAAAGGCCATGTTTTCTTACGCGGACGGCGAATGGCAGTATGTAAGCGTAGTTATAATTTGCTTACCGGTGCGGCTTATGCCGATCAGTTTATCGGTATCGCTCCCGTGCAGGAAAAGACGCCGCAAAGTTGGTGTCATAAACCGGGAGCTTTAGGAACGGTTTCTGAAACCAAAAGTTCGGCGCATAAGGCCGAGAGCGGCTCTTGTTACTGTTAAGAATTATATAAACAAAGCCTATAATAGGTTACAGTGAATCATTAAACAGTCGCCAAGATTAGATGAAATAAGAATGATATCCCCGTATTCAGGATGTTGACTGCACTTGGCTGCAAGCATTCCCGCATGCTCAACCCGTTCAATTTCGTCATAAATATCATCGGAAATTTTTACATATTGTTGAACTGTAAGAGGGGTTATCTTTATTTCTTTCATTCAGATGGTCTCCTATAAGTTAAACGGAAGATGATTTACAAGAATGGTCTTTTTCATGTCCAGTTAATGTGAATTTGAATTTAGCATATGCAAATGTAAGCAATCCCTTACATGCATTAAAAGCTTGAACTAGGTAGCTTTTTTTGTAGATCGATATATAAGATGTTGATTGCAAGTTAAATTCAAATGATTTTGAAAAAAAACGCATGACGAAACCCATTTACACATTGGATAAGGACTAATCCCTGCATAATGAATTTTTCATGCCAAAGCGCATGCTATCAGGATAAAGTGTGAGTCCCGAATTACCAGAAAACAAATTCGATATAAAAGCGTTCTTAAAAAACCTGACTACGCGCCCCGGCATTTACAAGATGCTTAATGACCAGGGCGAAATCATTTATATCGGCAAGGCCAAGAACCTTAAAAATCGCGTTTCCAGCTATTTTAAAAAGCCAACCGCCTCGACTAAGCAGCACCGGATGGTGTCTAAAATTGCGGCCATTGAAGTAACGGTGACGCATACAGAAGGCGAGGCCTTATTGCTGGAATGCCAGCTGATCAAGCGTCATAAGCCCCAATACAACATTTGCTTAAGGGATGACCGGTCCTATCCCTATATCTTCCTGTCCACTGAACATGATTTTCCTCAGATCACGCTGCATCGTGGCGCCAAAAAGAGAAAGGGGAAATATTTCGGCCCTTATCCGGGCATCGGCGCGATCAAAGAAACTCTTAAGCTGCTGCAACGGATTTTTCTGGTCAGGCAGTGCGATGATTCTATCTACAATAACCGCTCTCGGCCTTGCCTTCAGCATCAGATAGAACGCTGCACCGCACCGTGCGTTGGTTTAATCGATAAAGCCGCCTATGCGAAGGATGTTGAAAACACAATGTTGTTTCTGGAGGGCAAAGGCGGTCTGTTGATCGATCAGTTGATTGCTAATATGGAGCAAGCGTCAGCTAACCTTGACTACGAGCGGGCCTCCGGTTTCAGGGATCAGATTATAAAATTGCGTTCGGTGCTGGAAAAACAATTTGTGCTCGGCGATCGGGGCGATGTCGATATTATCGCCTGCGCGACCAAAGCTGGAATGGCTTGTGTGCAGGTATTTTTTATCCGCAACGGTCAGCATTTGGGTAATAAAGTATTTTTCCCGAAAATAACCGACGAGCATGACCCGGCGGCTATCGTTCAGGCATTCATTCCGCAATATTATTTAGATAAACAAATTCCTCAAGAATTGATTGTCAGCCATCAGCCGGAAGAAACTGATTTGTTAAAGGAAGTGCTGGCGGCTCGGGCAAGCCATCCGGTTGCCATCGCTCACAATGTCAGGGGCGAGCGCTTAAAATGGTTGCAAATGGCCTGCACCAACGCCGAAAATTCACTGCTGAGCAGATTATCCGATAAACAGGGACTTTATGCCCGTTTCCTGAGTTTACAGGAAGAGTTGGGTTGCAAGGAGTTGCCAAAACGCCTTGAATGTTTCGATATCAGTCATACCCAGGGTGATCAAACGGTTGCATCTTGCGTGGTATTCGACCGGGAAGGTCCGGTAAAATCGGCCTACCGTCGATTTAATATTGAAGGTATAACCCCCGGCGATGATTATGCGGCCATTCATCAGGCGGTATCCAGACGTTTTAAACGACTGAAACAGGGAGAACATGCGGCGCCGGATATATTGCTGATAGACGGCGGCAAAGGTCAGGTGCATGAAGCGCAAAAGGCATTGGCGGAATTAGACATAAACAATGTTATGATAGTCGGGGTTTCCAAAGGTCCGGATAGAAAACCCGGCATGGAAAAGCTTATACTGGTGGATCAGGAGCAGCCTTTAGATATAAGTCCCGGAGCTAGCGGTTTGCTGTTAATTCAGCATATTCGCGATGAAGCGCATCGGTTTGCGATAACAGGGCACAGGCAGCGCCGAGGAAAGGCCGAAAAACAATCGACTTTGGAAGCTATTCCGGGGTTAGGGCCTAAACGCCGACAGATTTTATTGAAACAATTTGGGGGGCTGCAAGGTATTTCACAGGCTGGCGTGGATGCACTTTGCAGTGTGGATGGCATAAGCCGTCAGTTAGCACAACGGATTTACGAACTATTTCATCATCAAGATGACAATTGAATTTAATTTACCGACAAATCTTACGCTGTTAAGAATCGCGTTAATTCCATTAATTATCGTGGTTTTTTATCTGCCTTGGGCATATTCCAATATTGCCTGTATGCTGATTTTTTTAGCGGCGGGAATTACTGACTGGCTGGACGGCTATCTTGCCAGGAAAATGAGCCTGGAAACACCTTTCGGAGCTTTTTTAGATCCTGTGGCGGATAAACTGATGGTGGCTATGGTGTTGGTGCTGATTGTTCAGCAGCAGGCCAGTCCCTATTTGGCTATACCGGCAGCAATCATTATCGGTAGGGAAATTACTATTGCCTCGCTTAGGGAATGGATGGCTGAGATCGGTCAGAGGGCGAAGGTTAAAGTATCCCAATTAGGTAAATGGAAAACTACGGCTCAAATGTTAGCGATTGGCATGTTGCTATATCGCGAGGATATATTGGGCGTACCCATAAATTATTGCGGGTATGGTTTGTTATATATAGCGGCCATATTGACATTATGGTCGATGGTCAGTTACTTAAGCGCTGCATTGGCGGTTGTGACCGAAAAATAAGTTTATACTTGTGAGTCTATGATGTGTAGCCCCTTTAATTTTCACTTACATACAAATACAGCGCATTGAATCAGCTGTGAAAGAAGAACATGGATCAGGAAATAGAAAATACTCAGACAAAATCTGACGTGCAAGATGAGATATTGCTGGCAGCCTTAAAGCTTTTTGTGGAAAAAGGTTACTTCAATACATCGTTAATCGATATTAAAGATGCGGTTGGTGTAAAAACTGCCGGCGCTATCTATCAGCACTTCAAAACCAAACAAATGATTGCTTCGCAATTATATGCCAATATTCTCGGTAGCTTAAACGTCTCCATTGATGACATAAAGCGCAAGAATGAAAAGCCTTCCGAACAATTGCGCGGCATAGTCGATCTGCTGTTCAAGTTAACAGACGAAGCGCCGGATGTAATGCGGTTTCTGTTGATTTTGAACATCAATGAGTTTTTGCCGGAAGCAAAGCCGCTACATGAAACCGGGCCGGTCATAAAAATCATCAGGATTATTGAGGCCGGCATCAGGGCGGGCGAAATCCGTAATATTAGCCCTCAGTTAGGCTATACCTATTTCTTCGGCGTTATTAACAGCACCCTACGGTCAGTGTTGACCGGTTTTCTCGACAGGAAAGCCGATTTCTATCAACCGCAAACCTGGCTTGCTGCGTGGAATGTAATCGTTAAAAAGTGATGTGGCTTAGCTATTATGATGGCAATTATTTTATAAACACGAAGTATTGCCTTGGCTTTTCTTCGTGAGTTTATGTCTTAAAAGTCGTGTGCTCGGAGCGATCAAATGTCACAGCTTTTTATAATGATTTTATAGGTCTGGAAGAAAATTATGGGTGACGTAATTCAATTTAAGCGACCCAAGCTGTCGCAGTTGCATAAAGGCAATACTCTATGCCGTAGCGGCTTTCATAAATGGGAAGTCTTAGACGAAAAGCAGTTTGATGTAAAACAGGGGAAACTGATCACTGTTTACCGATGTAAACGATGTTTAAAGATGAAATCCAAGGCGCTCTAGCGGCTATTGCCGCTAGAGCGTTTTTTGCAGTTTGCGCTTAACGCGGCAGTTCCGACGATCCCATCAGAAACTCATCCACCGCTTTGGCGGCTTGCCTGCCTTCGCGTATTGCCCAGACTACCAAAGATTGTCCGCGGCGAGCGTCGCCTGCAGCGAACACTTTATCGACCGAAGTGCGATATTGTTTATCGTTGGCTTTGATGTTATTACGGTCCAGTTCAACGCCCAGCTCTTTTAGCAAACCTGCGTGTACCGGGTGAACAAAACCCATGGCTAAAAACACGATGTCGGCTTCCAGAGTGAAAGCGCTGTCCGGTTTCTCGCTCATTTTCCACTGTCCGCCTTCCTGTTTCCATTCCACTTCCACCGCGTTCAGATGGGTTATTTTGCCATCTTTGCCGGTAATGTTTTTAGTGTTGACGCTCCAGTAACGCTGCTTGATGCCTTCGTCATGTGAAGAAGTGGTGCGCAATTTGTTGGGCCACATCGGCCAGGTCAGCAATTTGTTTTCTTTTTCAGGCGGTTGCGGCAGAATTTCGAGTTGCACTACGGATGCCGCGCCTTGGCGAATTGATGTGCCTATGCAATCTGAACCGGTATCTCCACCGCCTATGACGATAACACGCTTGTCTGTGGCAAGAATGGCTTCTTCTTCAGGTATAACATCGCCCGCATTGCGCTTGTTTTGCTGACGTAAAAAATCCATTGCGTAGTAAACGCCTTCATATTCATTGCGTCCGGGAACTTCCAGATCACGCGGTTTTTCGGAGCCGACAGCTAAAACTACGGCATCGTATTCGGCGAGTAGTTTTTGCGCAGGAATATCGGTGCCGATGTGGCTGTTAGGCCGGAATCTGACGCCTTCAGCTTGCATTTGTGCAATACGGCGATCGATATGGCTTTTTTCCATTTTGAAATCAGGAATGCCGTAGCGCAGTAAGCCGCCGATGCGGTCATTCTTTTCATAGACGACGACTTCATGACCGGCGCGCGCTAATTGTTGTGCACAGGCCAAGCCGGAAGGCCCTGAACCTATTACTGCAACACGTTTGCCTGTACGTTTTTCCGGAATTTGTGGTTTTACCCAGCCCATTGCCCAGCCTTTATCGATAATAGCGCACTCTATCGATTTAATGGTAACGGGCTGATCCTGCAAATTGAGTGTGCAAGCTGCCTCGCAAGGGGCAGGGCAGATACGGCCGGTGAATTCAGGAAAATTGTTGGTGCTATGTAAAATTTCCAGCGCCTGCTGCCAATCTCCCCGATAAACCCCATCATTCCAGTCAGGAATAATGTTATTGACCGGGCAACCTTGATGGCAAAAAGGGATGCCGCAATCCATGCATCTGGAGCCCTGCTCAGCCACTTCGGCGTCGCTGGGGGATAGTGTAAATTCGCGATAATGCTGGATACGATCACTCGGCGACGCGTAATGCCGCTCAGTGCGTGGTAGTTCCATAAACCCGGTTGGTTTACCCATTTTTAATACCTTCTACTTAAATAGTCTAGCAACGTTTATGCTGTCGCGGATGCTTCGCCTACAGAATGTAGGCAAGGAGCGTTAGCAGGACGCGCTAGCTTGTTCGGACTGAATTTGTTTGAGCGCTTCGCGGTAATCGACCGGCATGACTTTAACAAAGCGCGGCAAATATGTTTGCCAATTATCCAAAATATGCTGTGCTCTTGCGCTATTGGTATAACGCTTATGCTGTTCAATGAAATGCTTTAAGCGTTGCGCATCATTACGAGTCATATCGGACATGATATGAACGCGACCATGTGTTTCCAAATCGCCGCCCTGGTGTGCGAATGCTTCAAGTAAGTCGTCTTCATCGAGGATCGGTTCAAGATCTACCATGGCCATGTTGCAGCGTTTTTCAAAATCGCCTTCTTCATCAAGCACATAAGCCACACCGCCGGACATGCCCGCTGCAAAGTTACGGCCTGTTTGTCCGAGCACAACGACAACGCCGCCGGTCATGTATTCACAGCCATGGTCGCCCACGCCTTCGACAACGGCGACAGCGCCAGAATTACGCACCGCAAAACGTTCGCCTGCAACGCCGCTGAAATAACATTCGCCGCTGATCGCACCGTATAGTACGGTGTTGCCGACAATAATGTTTTCAGCCGGTGTAATAGGGCAGTCTTTAGGCTGATAAATGGCAATGCGTCCACCGCTCATGCCTTTGCCGACATAGTCGTTGCCTTCGCCTTCAAGGTCAATGCTGATGCCTTGCGCCAAAAACGAGCCGAAACTTTGGCCGGCGGTACCTTTGACACGAATCGAAATAGTGTCGGCAGGCAAGCCTTTATGCCCATATCGTTTGGCGACTTCACCGGACAGCATCGCGCCGAAAGTGCGGTTGATATTGTGGATAGGCGTATCGATAACCACCGGTTGAGCGTTCAGTAGTGCCGGTTGGGCTGCTGCAATTAACGTATGATCCAGTGCCTGATCCAAGCCGTGATCCTGGCTTTCGCTGTTATAAACAGCAGTCGCGCCGTCAATTTCAGGTTTATAGAATACCCGGCTGTAGTCCAGTCCCTGGGTTTTCCAATGGCTCAGTGAACGCTTCATATCCAGCATATCCGAGCGTCCAATCATTTCATTGATGGTGCGGAAGCCTAGTTTTGCCATCCATTGACGCACGTCTTCTGCAACCATGAAGAAATAATTGACCACATGCTCAGGCTGTCCGGTAAAACGTTTGCGCAGTTCAGGATCTTGCGTTGCAACGCCGACCGGGCAAGTGTTCAGATGGCATTTGCGCATCATTAAACAACCCGACACGATCAATGGCGCAGTGGCAAAACCGAATTCATCGGCGCCTAATAATGCGCCAATGACGACATCGCGTCCTGTACGCAGGCCGCCATCAACCTGTACGGCGATACGGCCGCGCAGCTTGTTCAGTACCAGCGTTTGATGAGTTTCGGCAAGGCCGATTTCCCACGGCAAACCGGCATGTTTGATTGAGGTCATCGGGCTTGCGCCGGTGCCGCCGTCATAACCGGAAATGGTCACATGGTCGGCATGGGCTTTGGAAACGCCCGCCGCAACCGTGCCTACACCGACTTCCGAAACCAGCTTGACGCTGATTCGTGCTTCGGGATTGACGTTCTTCAAGTCATGGATCAGCTGCGCCAAGTCTTCAATCGAATAAATGTCATGGTGCGGCGGTGGCGAAATCAAGCCTACGCCTCGTGTCGAATGACGCACTCTGGCGATGACTGCATCGACTTTATGGCCGGGCAACTGCCCGCCTTCACCGGGCTTCGCGCCCTGGCTGACCTTGATCTGAATGTCGTCGGCATTGACCAGATATTCAGTGGTTACCCCGAAACGGCCGGAAGCGACCTGTTTAATCGCCGAGCGCATTGAATCGCCGTTGGGTAGGGGCTTGAAGCGTTCAGGAAGCTCTCCGCCTTCACCGGTATTCGATTTGCCGCCGATGCGGTTCATCGCGATAGCCAGATTGGTATGCGCTTCGTAAGAAATCGAACCGAACGACATCGCTCCGGTTGCAAAACGTTTAACGATCTCGGCCGCGGATTCCACTTCGTCAAGCGGTACGGGCGTTACGTCTTCTTTGAATGACATTAAGCCGCGCAAGGTCAGTAAAGCTTCATTTTGCTCATCAATTAATCGGCAAAATTCAGCATATTTTTCGTAGCTGTTGCTGCGCGTTGCATGTTGCAAAGTGCTGATGGTCGCAGGCGTCCAGGTATGCGCTTCGCCACGTAAACGGTATGCATACTCACCACCAACATCCAGGGCTTCACGGAATAACGGCCCATTGCCGAAAGCAATTCGGTGGCGACGAGTAGTTTCTTCGCTGATTTCCGCTAAACCGACACCTTCGACAGTACTGGTTGTGCCGGTGAAATAGCGATCCAGGAAAGGTTCAGACAGACCGAGTGCATTAAAAATTTGTGCGCCGCAATAAGACTGATAGGTTGAAATGCCCATTTTGGACATGACTTTAAGCAGGCCTTTTGAGATCGCTTTGATGTAACGTTTATGTGCTTCATATTCACTCAGGTCAGTGATGTTTTCACATAGCCCGGAGAGTGTGTCGAATGCCAGGTAAGGATTAATGGCTTCGGCGCCATAGGCAGCCAGCAATGCAAAGTGATGAACTTCACGCGCTTCGCCGGTTTCAATAACCAGGCCGACTTTGGTGCGCCGGCCTTCGCGGGTCAGATAATGGTGCACTGCAGAGGTTGCGAGCAAGGCAGGAATGGCAATATGCGCAACATCCAAGTCGCGATCGGACAGTGCCAGAATATTGTTGCCTTCTTCAACAGCCTGTTTTGCAGCAAGACACAATTTGTCGAGCGCCGCTTCCATACCGTCGGCGCCCAGGTCGGATGGATAGCAAAGCGTCAGGGTTTTGGTCTTGAAAACGCCGCCGGTGCGTGTCTCGATGCGACGAATTTTTTCCAAATCCTGGTTGGTCAAAATAGGCTGTTCCACTTCCAGGCGCATATGCGTTCCACCTTCGTCCAGGCCTAATAAATTAGGGCGGGGGCCGATCAGTGAAACCAGCGACATGACCAACTCTTCGCGGATGGGGTCGATAGCCGGGTTAGTGACTTGCGCAAAGCCTTGCTTGAAATAATCATACAACAAGCGCGAACGTTCCGATAACACCGCCAATGCAGTATCAATACCCATGGAACTAATCGGTTCCTGTCCTGTTAACGCAATTGGCTTCAGGATGAATTCGATATCTTCGCGGGTATATCCGAATGCCTGTTGTCTATCCAGAAGGGTGCGCGCATCCGGAGCCATTGCGGAAATTTCAGCAGGCAGTTCGGATAACAGAATTTGGGTTTTGCTCAGCCATTCGGAATAAGGGTGGCAGGAAGCCAAATTGGTTTTCAATTCGGCATCATCAATAATGCGGCCTTGCTCGGTGTCGATCAGCAGCATTTTGCCCGGCTGCAAACGCCATTTTTTAATGATTTTGTGCTGGGGAACTTCCAATACACCCATTTCAGACGCCATGATCACGAAATCGTCATCGGTGACCAGATAACGGGCAGGGCGCAAGCCGTTGCGATCCAGAGTGGCGCCGATTTGTCGGCCATCGGTGAACGCAATGGCCGCAGGACCGTCCCACGGCTCCATCAGGGCGGCATTGTATTCGTAAAACGCGCGCAGTTTTTCATCCATTAGTTCATTGCCGGCCCAAGCTTCTGGGATCAGCAACATCATCGCGTGAGCCAATGAATAACCGCCGGCTACCAACAATTCCAGGGCATTATCGAAACATGCAGAATCCGATTGCGCTTCGTCAATCAACGGCCACAGTTTGTGCATGTCGTCGCCGAGCACTTTGGACGCGATGGAATGACGGCGCGCCGCCATGCCGTTCACATTGCCGCGCAAAGTGTTGATTTCGCCGTTATGGGCGATCAGGCGGAAAGGATGAGCCAGATCCCAGGTTGGGAAAGTATTGGTTGAAAAACGCTGATGCACTAATGCCAAAGCGCTAACCATGCGTTCATCGCTTAAGTCAGCATAAAATGCCCCGACCTGGTCGGCCAGCAACATGCCTTTGTAGACGATGGTACGCGATGATAAGGACGGGATATAGAAAGCGTGGCCATGATCCAGCTTCAAATCGCGGACGGCGTTTTCGACCTGCTTACGGATTACAAACAGCTTACGCTCGAAAGCATCCTGGTCTTTGCAATCTTCACCGCGACCAATAAAAATCTGGCGTATAAAGGGTTCAACCAGCTTGACCGATTCGCCTAGAGTGTGATTGTCGACGGGCACATCGCGCCAACCCAACAATACGGCTTTTTCACGAGTAATAATTTCGGTCAACAAGTTTTCGCAAGTTGCACGGTTGGCGGCATCACGTGGTAAAAACACCATGCCGGCCGCATAATTTCCCGATTCGGGTAGAGAGATGCCCAGTTTGTCGCATTCCGCACGCAAAAAAGCATCGGGCATTTGAATCAAAATTCCTGCGCCATCGCCCGCATATATATCGGCACCAACCGCGCCACGATGGGTCAGGTTTTTAAGTAATTCCAAGCCTTGACGTACGATTTCATGGCTTTTTTGACCCTTTATATGAACGATAAAACCCACGCCGCATGCATCGTGTTCATTGCGCGGATCATATAAACCCTGTCTGGGTGGTAGCGTGCTTTGACTCATTGTCACCTCTAAAGAATATTACAAAAGGGTTGTTATCCTCTGGCTTAAACAACCCTCGTTGCGCACCTGCTCTGATGGGTGTATCAAAGGCTATGGTACGGCAAAACCAGTTAATTATACGGATGACAAGCAATTCTGTCACGTAGTCTTTTGTTGCGCGAGTCGGTGATGTGCTGGCGTGTTGCTCATTCTATGAAACTGATGATGGTGTTTTGATAAATGAGCAATAGAGGTATTTTGCTTAATCTTTAATATAGATGTGGTATCTTTCTGTCCTGTTTTAAAAATTGAATGTTTTTGTTGAGTATTTCTTCAGTATTCATAGCGCGCTCCGCTTTTTGAGTAACATACATTTATTTAAGTAAATTTACATCATATTATTTGGTTGATTATGAAAGAAAATTTTGATGTTGTTATTGTGGGGGGGGGCATGGTTGGGGCTGCTGTTGCCTGTAGCCTCGGCGGAAGCTCACTAAAGGTGGCGGTGGTAGAAAGTGCGCTGCCGCAAGAATTTTCCCCTGAACAGCCGCATGACTTAAGGGTTTCTGCGCTCAGTATTGCGTCAAAAAACATACTTGAAGCTGTTGGTGCCTGGGGTGGCGTAGTCAATCGAAGGCTTTGCCCGTTTCGCAGGATGCGAGTTTGGGAAACGGCGGGAGATACTGAATTTTGCAGTGATGATATTAATTATCCTGAATTGGGTTTTATCGTTGAGAACAGAGTGACTCAGCTGGCATTGCTGGAACGCTTGGAGAGCTTTGCCAATGTTGAGTTAATATGTCCTGCTGCCATTAATAAGATCAACTATTCGATGAACAAGCCATCCGAAGTGCAGTTGGGCGATGGCAGAATGTTGACTGCAAAGGTGCTGGTTGCTGCCGATGGCGGTCAATCCAAGGTCAGGCAGGTCGTGGGCTTGGGAGTGACCAGTTGGGATTACGCGCAACATGCGCTGGTGATCTATATTGAAACGGATTACGGACAGCAGGATATAACCTGGCAACGCTTCATGCCTAGTGGTCCGCAGGCCTTCCTGCCGCTAACCGGTCATTACGGATCAATCGTTTGGTATAACTCGCCGGATGAAGTAAGCCGGTTGAAAGCATTGTCCAACGTAGATTTGATGCGTGAAATGCGGGCTGCTTTTCCTGATTGCCTGGGCAAAGTTAATGCTATTTTGGGTACAGCGAGCTTTCCGTTGAAACGTCAGCACGCGCAAAGCTATGTTAAGCCGGGTGTTGCTTTGGTTGGCGATGCGGCGCACATGATCAATCCGTTGGCGGGACAAGGTGTCAATATCGGGTTGCTGGATGCTGCGGCATTGGCTGAGGTGTTGATTGATGCGGCCAAGCAGGGTCTTGATGTTGGTGATTTGGTGGTTTTGAAGCGCTATGAAAAAATGCGTCGCAATGAAAACTTGAAAATGATGACGGTCATGGATGTCTTTTATCGGGTATTCAGTAATCGGGTGTTGCCGGTCAAGTTTTTGCGCAATTTAGGTTTGGGCTTGGCTGAGCGAATTTTGCCCGCCAAAAATAAAGTGATGCGTAATGCTATGGGGCTGGAAGGGAATTTGCCTAAACTTGCGCGCGGTGAATCGATTATTTAAGAGATTTTTGTTACGGAGTGCGCGGCATGTGCAGTAATATTCCGGTGTTTAGCAGGTAGACCGCTTCATCGGTTGCATTGAAATAATTATTTTTTTAGACTTCAGCTTTTTAAGCGATTGTTAGTGAGTGTATAAGATTGTGGAGAGAAGGCTTTACCAAAGGATTCCAGTGCGGGTTTCTGTTGTTGTTGCTATTGAGGGCGGGGCAAGCGTTAAGGCGGTTGCGGTAGATATATCCAGCGATGGGCTGGGTATCGAGTGCGATATCAGGCAGCGAAATATGATGACTCCGGGAGGAAGTTATGTTCGCAATGGTAAGCCGGTCTCGGTGATAGTCGATCTGGAACTATCAGATGAAGGTGATCAATCAATAAAAATAGCGGCGCGATGTCTTGTGGCTTTTTCGCGGCGTATGTCTAATGATTTATGCAAAATTGGCTTGCGCTATGTAGATATTGAAAATAGCAGCCGTGAATGGCTTGTTCGGTTTGTTGAGAGAAAGCAGGCGTCTCTTTATAATCAATAGTATCGATATTGTGGGCCTATCATTTGTATGTAAAGAAAAAATCCCGTTTTAGCCTGTGGCTCCCAGCATTTTTAATATTTCTTCACGTATTTGTTCCTGTTTGGCGGCATCGATAATCGGTTGCGATTGGTTGTCTGTAATATAAAACATGTCTTCCGCCCGGCTGCCGATGGTTGTTATTTTTGCGCTATGCAGATGAATGTCTTTTTGTACAAATGCGCGGCCTATTTTCGATAAAAGTCCTGCATGATCCGTAGTGATCAGTTCAATGATCGTATGCCTATTTAGTGGGTCTGCATGAAACTGAATGCTGGTAGGGATTGGGAAATGTTTAGCCTGTCTTGATTGACGATGAATATTTTTGTGTTTTTTTACTTCGCGGAGAAGTAGATTGGTACGAAGGACGTTACAAATATGCACTTCTCTGAATAGTTCATTGATGGGTTTTCCTGATTGCTCGAGAACCAGAAAGCTATTAAGAACGTAGTCATCGGTCGTGGTCATGATTCGAGCGTCAAGAATGGTTAGCCCTAACTGATCGAGAGTGGCGGTGCTCAAAGAAAATATAGCTTCTTCATTTTTTGTATAAACAAAAACTTCCGCGCTGCCGCGTTGGGTTTGAGGGCGCAGTAAAACCAAAGGAAGGTCGTCTTCTTTAGATGAGGCAATGGCAATGGTATGCCACGCTATTTCATCAGCTGAATACCTTAAGAAATAATCATCGTTGGCGTGCTGCCAGGATCTGAGGATAGCCGGTTCGGATATGCCTAGTTTAACTAGTTCGTCTTTTGCTTCTTTTTTGTTTTCAAGCAGGCGATCCGTTAATGCCACGGGGCTTTGCAAGCCTCTGTGCAGGGCGCTGTAGGTCGCTGTGTAAAGCTCTTTGAGCAGGGCGTCTTTCCACGCGTTCCAAAGTTCCGGGTTGGTGGCGCGAATATCGGCTACGGTTAACAGGTAGAGGTGGTTCAGGTATTCGATACTGCCCACGGTTTGGGCAAATTGATGAATAACACCCGGATCGCTGATGTCTTTCCGTTGCGCGGTCATCGACATCACCAAGTGATTGCGAACCAGCCAGCCTATCAGATTGGTGTCATGCGGTGACAGATCGTGCTGGGCGCAGAATTCCCTTGCGAATTCTTCACCAATGGCTGAATGGTCGCCGTTTCTGCCTTTGGCTATGTCATGGAATAGGCCGGCTAGATACAGTACTTCCGGTTTTGAAATCAGCAGAAAAATGTCATTGCAGAAAGGCAGTTCATCAAGATGTTTTTCCAGGGCAAAGCGCCTCAAGTTGCGGATAACAAAAAGTGTGTGTTCGTCCACCGTATAGATATGAAACAAATCATATTGCATACGAGCGACAATATTGGCAAAGCAAGGGATATAGGCGGCCAGAACCCCGTATCGGTTCATGCGTCGTAGTTGATCGGTAATGCCTCGTGGTTGGCGGAAGACTTCAATGAAAAGACGGTTGGCATCCTTGTTTTTGCGGAATGTGTCGTCAATTAAATGCAGGCTTTTACGAATCAGGCGTATGGTTGTTGCTCTTACGCCTTTGATCGATGAATTCTGTTCCAGAATTAAAAAAAGTTCCAACAAGGCAAGCGGGTGTCGTTCAAAAAGTGTGTCGTCAATGGCTTCAAGATAACCGTTGATGACGACAAATTTGTCGTTAAGCGGAATTGAGTTGTAAGTAACTTCTCCGGAAACGAAGCGTTCATTAAATAATTGCAGCAGCATTTCATTAAGACGCTCAAGCCCAAGTACAGTTTTGAAATAAAACTGCATGAACTGTTCTACGTCTTGATTATATTCCTGATGCTCGGTACTGAAGCCGAATTGACTGGCAAGATCGCGTTGATAATCAAAAATCAGTCGATCTTCGCACCGGTTGGTTAAAAGATGTAATGCATAACGGATTCGCCAGAGCACTTCAAGTGCGTCAACCAGTTCCATGTATTCGGATTCAGGTAAGAAGCCGTATTTAATCAGTTCTTTGAGAGTTGATGAGTTGTAATGGCGCTTGAACACCCAGGCGATAACTTGTCTGTCGCGTAATCCACCGGGTCCTTCCTTAATGTTGGGTTCGAGGTTGTAGGCGGTGTCGTGAAATTTAGCATAGCGCTGCCTCCGTTCTTCCATTTTGGCGGCAAAAAATTGATCTGACGGCCAGATTTTGTCGGGTGCGATTTGCTGGTTAAGTGTTTCATGTAGCGCAGTATTGCCGGTTATCAGCCGGTTTTCCATAAGGCTGGTTATGACTGTTTGGTCGTTGATAGCAGCTTCGATGCATTGTTTGATGGTGCGTACGCTTTGTCCCGGTTTTAAACCGATATCCCAGAGGAAGGTGGAGAAGTTAGCTAATGCTTCTTGATAAGGCGATGTATCGTCGGAATCCAGCAGTACGACGATATCAATATCGGAATAGGGAAATAATTCTCTTCGGCCATAGCCGCCGACGGCAATCAAGCTGAGCTGTCTTGCGTGTTCGCCGAGAAAATGTCGCCAGCAGCAGCTTAATATTTCATCAATAAAATCGGATTTCTCTTTAAGTAAATCCGAAACCGATTTGTGAGGATTGAATTTTTGCCGTAGTTCAGTGTCATTTTGTTTTAAGAGTTGCTTGAATTGTTGCAGGCAATTTTTATCGGCAAAAATTTCAGTATTAATATTTTTTTTCAAAGTGGTCACATTTCTTCTTTACGTAAAGTGAGAATTTCATAACCGTCGTGAGTAACCAAAATCGTGTGCTCCCATTGAGCTGACAAGCTCCGGTCTTTGGTTACCGCGGTCCAGCCGTCGGCCAATACTTTCATGTGCCGCTTGCCGAGATTAATCATGGGTTCAATAGTTAATATCATGCCTGCTTCAAGAACCTCACCTTCACCGGCTTTGCCATAATGCAATACTTGCGGTTCTTCATGGAATTTTTTGCCAATACCGTGCCCGCAGAATTCCCGGACTACCGAATAACGGTTGGATTCGGCGTGCTTTTGTATGGCATGGCCGATGTCGCCTAGCGTAGCGCCCGGCTTCACCTGCTCGATGCCTAAAAACATGGCCTCTTGAGTTATTCTAATCAGTCGTTTTGCATGCTGGCTGACGTCGCCGACACAAAACATTTTGCTGGTGTCGCCGTGGTAGTCGTCTTTAATGACGGTGATGTCAACATTGATAATATCCCCGGATTTAAGCTTTTTATCGCTGGGAATGCCATGGCAGATTTGATGGTTTACAGAAGTGCAAATTGACTTTGGAAAACCATGGTAGTTGAGTGGTGCAGGTATGGCTTTTTGCACATCAACGATATAGTCGTGGCAAATCTGGTTGAGCTCGTCTGTAGTAACCCCAGGAACAACATGGGGTTCAATAATCTCTAAAACTTCGGCCGCCAGTCTTCCGGCAATCCGCATTTTTTCAATTTCACTTTCGGTTTTAATAATTATGCTCATAAAAAAACAGGTATAAAGCTGATAGGATAAGGTCGCATTGGATGCAAAGTGCTAAGTTTTTGGCGCTGTATTTTATGCGATGCGCTTGTGTAATAGGGCTATTTTAACAGACTTCAACTTGTTGTGAAAAAGTAATTATGGTATAAAGGGAAGTTCGTTTTTGAACTAATACTCACGCCTATCGTCACGTTTGGAAGGGTGCCTGTGTAACCGTTTTTTAAATGGTTGTTACTGGTTTCCAGGCGGGATAGGTGGAGGCGTAACCCAACTCGGAACATAATGTTTCGAATTTTTTATCTTAGGAGAAATTAATGGCAGCAGTATCTATGCGTCAAATGCTTGAAGCGGGTGTTCATTTTGGACATCAAACTCGTTATTGGAATCCGAAAATGGCTAGCTACCTGTTCGGTGCACGTAACAAAATCCATATCATCGATTTGGAAAAAACGCTTCCAATGTTCAATGACGCAATGAATTATCTGAGTCAGATGACAGCAAACAAAGGCACAGTCCTGTTTGTTGGCACCAAAAAAGCAGCACGCAAAGTCGTTGCTGAAGAAGCGACTCGCTGCGGCATGCCTTATGTCAACCATCGTTGGTTAGGCGGCATGCTGACAAATTTTAAAACCATCAAGAAATCAATTAATCGTCTGAAAGAATTAGAGGCGATGAAAGCTGACGGTACGCTTTATCAACGTTTTGGTAAAAAAGAAGCGTTAGGTATGGAACGCGAACTTGAAAAGCTGGAGCGCAGTCTGGGTGGAATTAAAGACATGAAAGGCATTCCTGATGTAATTTTCATATTGGATGTTGGTTATGAAAAAAATGCGATCAGCGAAGCTAAAAAATTAGGTATTCCGGTTGTTGGTATTGTGGATTCCAATAACTCACCGGAAAAAATTGATTACATTATTCCTGGTAATGATGACTCAATTCGTGCGGTTAAACTTTATTGTGAGAGCGTTTCAGCTGCAGTAATGGAAGCTAAATCGGCAAGTTTGGGATTGTCAGCAAAAGCTGATGATTTTGTTGAAGAAGCAGCCGAGTAAGCACAATCTTATTTTTACAGGTGTTTCCTGAAAATAAGAGTTTAAAGTTAGGCAAAAAACGCCCCCTCACGGGGGCGTTTTTACAGTGATGAATAATGAGGAAAAACAAAGAATGAGTATTAACATAAGTGCAGTAATGGTTAAGGAACTGCGTGAAAGAACTAGTTCCGGCATGATGGAGTGCAAAAAAGCACTAGTTGAAGCAAACGGCGACATGGAGTTGGCTATTGAAAATATGCGCAAGTCCGGTCTTGCCAAAGCGGATAAAAAGTCAGACCGTATTGCTGCTGAAGGCATCATCGGCGTTAAAGTCAGTGATGACGGTAAAACTGTAGCGATTGTCGATATTAACTGCGAAACTGATTTTGTTGCTAAAGCGGATGATTTTGTAAATTTCGTTGATAATGTTACAAACGCTTTGCTGAGTTCCGATATTGAAACAGATGAACAACTGCTGGCAATGAAATTGGCTGACGGCACGATTGTGGACGAAGTTCGTCGTGGCCTGATTGCCAAGTTGGGCGAGAATATTACCGTTAGACGCTTTCAAAAATATCACACTGAAACAGGCGGTACAGCCTGCTATTTACACGGCAAAAAAATCGGCGTGATTGTTGAATTGGCTAAGCCTGATAGCGAATTAGGCAAAGACATTGCCATGCATATCGCAGCGAGCAAACCGACTTGTGTTTCTGATGCAGAAGTGTCTGCGGAACTTATTGAAAAAGAGAAAGAAATTTTCTCCGCTCAAGCTGCAGAAAGCGGAAAGCCGGCTGATATCATCGAAAAAATGGTGGTCGGTCGTATTAGTAAATTCCTTGCGGAAATCACCTTGTTAGGTCAACCTTTTATTAAGGATGACAAGGTTACTGTTGGCAAATTGCTTGCTTCAAAAGGTAACAGCGTGATTCGTTTTGCCCGCTTGGAAGTAGGTGAAGGAATTGAGAAAAAAGAAGAAAACTTTGCCGAAGAAGTTATGGCACAAGTTAGAGGCAACTAAAATGCATTCCTCGGCTAAGTGCCGAGGAGTTTGCATCAATCATAAATATACTAGCCCCCGATAAATTAAAATGACTAAATTGATTTGCCAGAGAATTTTGCTTAAGTTAAGCGGTGAAGCTTTAATGAGCGAGACAGGTGGCAGCATTGATGCAGATATTGTTAAACGTCTTGCAACTGAAATTAAAGAGTTATGCGATGCCGGCCTTCAGATTGGTCTGGTTATCGGCGGCGGTAATATATTGCGTGGAGCTGAAAAAGCTTCAGAAGGGTTGGATAGAGTAACCAGTGACCAAATGGGCATGCTGGCTACTGTAATAAACGCCCTGGCCATGCAGGATGCGCTTGAGGCGCACGGACAGCAGGTCAGGGTGATGTCCGCGCTGAAAATCAACCAGGTTTGTGAAGACTATATTCGCCGCAGGGCGGTCAGGCATTTGGAAAAAGGCCGGGTTGTTATTTTTGCAGCGGGAACCGGAAACCCTTTTTTTACCACCGACTCGGCTGCCAGTCTCAGGGCGATTGAAATCAATGCCGAGCTGATGATCAAGGCCACTAAAGTCAAAGGCGTCTTTTCCGCCGATCCCCAAAAAGACAAAAATGCTAAATTCTACCCACGGTTAACGTATGATGAAGCGCTGGATCAGCGTCTAAATGTAATGGATACTACTGCATTGGTATTGTGCCGAGATAATAATGTGCCAATGCGAGTAATGAATATTTTTGAGAAAGGCGCGGTAATGAAACTGATGAAGGGCGAAGAGATAGGATCGCTTATTGAACGAGGAACAAAAAATGATTAGTGATATTCAAAAGGACGCTGCAACGCGTATGAGCAAAAGCATTGAAGCTTTAAAGCATGAATTCTCAAAAATAAGAACGGGCAGAGCTCATCCCAGCTTGTTGGATCAAATCAGCGTTTCATACTACGGCAGCGAGTCTTCTTTATCCCAAGTTGCCAATATTGCCGTCGAAGATGCGCGTACCTTGACCATTACCCCGTGGGAAAAAGGCATGGTTCAGGCCATTGAAAAAGCCATTATGAAATCGGATCTGGGATTGAACCCAGCCACCAACGGCATGACTATTCGCATTCCATTGCCGCCGCTGACCGAAGAACGTCGCCGTACCCTCGTTAAAGTAGTCAAGAATGAAGCGGAAAATGGTCGCGTTGCGATCAGAAATATTCGTCGCGATGCAAATTCAGCAATAAAAGAGGCGCAAAAGGAAAAAATGATCTCCGAAGATGAGGCGCGTGCGGCTGAAGAAAAAATCCAAAAACTGACTGATCAGTATGTAAAAGATGTTGAGAAATTACTGGAAGCAAAAGAAGCCGATTTGCTGTCAATGTAATCGGGATTTAAACAATGTCTACGGATGACCGTAATAGTTTGGAATCAACAAACACCTTGACAGGCGCAAATAAAAATCCCCGTCACATCGCCATTATCATGGATGGTAATGGCCGTTGGGCGCAGAAAAGATTTATGCCGCGCGCCATTGGCCATCAAGCCGGCGTCAAAGCGGTTCGAAAAATTGTAGAGTACTGCGCTAAACATGAGGTTGAGGTTCTGACCTTATTCGCATTCAGCAGTGAAAACTGGCGTCGGCCGGAAGAAGAGGTCTCGTTATTGATGGGGCTGTTTTTGGCGACGTTACAAAGAGAAATCAACAAGCTTGATCGAAACAATATCCGCCTGCGGTTTATTGGTGACAGAACGGCATTCTCCGACAAATTACAGGCCAAAATGGCTGAAGGAGAGGCGCAAACCAAAGACAACACCGCCTTAACGCTGGTGATTGCGGCAAATTATGGTGGACGCTGGGATATGTGTCAGGCCTTCCGCACAGTGTCGGAAAAGGTAGCGGCCGGAGAATTGAGAGATCAGGATATTAATGAACAGCTGATTAATCAATATTTATCAACTGCAGACTTGCCCGAACCCGACTTATTTATTAGGACAGGCGGTGAGCAACGCGTCAGTAACTTCTTGTTATGGCAACTTGCTTATACTGAGCTGTACTTTACTGCGACTCTATGGCCGGATTTCGACCAACAATCACTTGAAGATGCCATCGCTAGTTTTAAAAGCCGGCAAAGACGTTTTGGTCATACTGGAGAGCAGCTGCTTGATAAATCGATTACTTTAAAATAACCTGCTGGTTTTTTACTGAAAAACTGCACTTACTTCCAACTAATCTAATAATTATAAAAATGTTACTACAGCGAATTATTACTGCATTAATTCTGGTTCCTCTGGTTGTGCTTGCTGTTTTTCAGCTGCATCCTCAGTATTTTTCATTGCTCATAGGATTGGTCACGCTTTTAGCCGCATGGGAATGGACTAATCTGATCGGCATTAATTCATCGCTTAAACGCGCATTATTCTTAGTTTCGTTAATTCTACCCATGTTATGGGTGCATTTTTGGACGCAATTTCTGGAACTGGCTGCGCAAGTTTTAGATTGGCCTGATGTGCGAAATTACTCGGGGGCTCTGGAATGGCTGGTTGTAGCGCCGGTGCTGTTTTGGATATTAGTTATGATATTAATCAGAAATACCCCGCAAGGTATTTTGAAGTTGGAAATGAAGATTTGCTATAAGGCATTGATCGGCTGGCTTGTTCTATTTGCAGCGTGGATGTTTTTGAGCAGGTTGAGAGCATTTTATGATGCTGAATTGACTTTGTACTTTCTGATTTTAATTTGGGCTGCTGATATCACCGCATACTTTGCCGGAAAGAAATTCGGTAAAACCCAGCTGGCCCCCGAAATCAGTCCGGGCAAGACGGTTCAAGGTATGTACGGCGCTTTAATAGCGGGCGCCGTTTGTGCAATTGTTTTAAGCCTAATTTATGATTTTCCATGGATGGTTGCGTCGGATTTCGCCATCCTATCCTTATTAACCGTATTGGTTTCTATTTATGGTGATTTGTTTATTAGTGTGGTCAAACGCCAGCGCGGCGTTAAGGATACAGGTTCTATACTGCCGGGACATGGCGGTATTCTGGATAGGATTGACAGCTTGCTTGCCGCCATTCCATTTTTTTACGCCGGCATTATTTTAATACACCCATGAAAGGTATTTGTATACTCGGAGCGACAGGCTCGATCGGCGTCAGCACTTTGGATGTAGTAGCTAGGCATTCCAATCAATACAAGGTCATTGCATTAACGGCTAATACCAATGTTGATACTCTCTATGAACAATGTCTGGAGCATCATCCTGAAGTAGTTGTCGTAGTTGATGAGCATAAGGCACGTATTTTTGAAGAAAAAATCAAAAATTCGGCGGTAGCGGATATAAAAGTGTTGTCAGGCGTCAAGGCGTTGGAGCATGTTGCAACATTGGATAGCGTAGATTCGGTTATGGCAGCTATCGTAGGCGCGGCAGGTTTGCTGCCGAGTTTGGCTGCGGCAAAAGCGGGTAAAACCATATTGCTGGCTAATAAAGAAGCCTTGGTGATGTCGGGTTCAATTTTTATGCAGGCCGTTACTGAATCCGGAGCGCAATTGTTACCGATTGACAGTGAGCATAATGCGATATTTCAGTGCATGCCTGCCGGTTACCAAACCGGTATGCAAGCAAAGCAAGCCCGGCGTATCCTGTTAACAGCTTCGGGTGGACCTTTTCGGGAAACACCTGTGGATCAATTGATTCATGTAACGCCGGATCAGGCGGTGGCCCACCCTAACTGGGATATGGGCAGGAAAATTTCCGTTGATTCCGCCACTATGATGAATAAAGGCCTGGAAATGATAGAGGCTTGTATTTTGTTCGATATGTCCCCATGTCAGATTCAGGTGGTCATTCATCCGCAAAGCGTCATCCATTCAATGGTCGATTATGTGGACGGAACGGTGTTGGCGCAAATGGGCAATCCGGATATGCGTATACCTATCGCTTATTCGATGGCTTGGCCGGAACGTTTTGATTCGGGCGTTGAACCGCTGAATATTTTTGATGTCGGGCGCATGGATTTCCATGAGCCTAACTTGGAACGGTTTCCTTGTCTGCGTTTAGCATATGAAGCTATAGCAGCGGGTGGTATTATGCCGACTGTTTTAAATGCGGCTAATGAAATTGCAGTGGAAGCATTTTTAAATGAACAGGTTCGGTTTACCGATATTCCGGTTATTATTGAACGCTGCATGAAAAAGTTCGAGGCCCTGGCCGCCGATACGCTGGAAATTATTCTAGATGCGGATCAAAAGGCCAGGTTAATGTCTACACAGATTATCGGAGAACTTAATTAACTGATGGATTTACTGCATACGCTGTTCTATTTCATAGTTGCAATAAGTGTCCTAGTTTCATTTCATGAATTTGGTCACTTCTGGGTTGCGCGTAGAGCCGGAGTAAAGGTGCTTCGGTTTTCGGTCGGTTTTGGCAAGATTTTATGGTCATACCAGAAAAATCCGGGAGCGACAGAGTATGCGGTGTCAGCAATTCCATTAGGCGGCTATGTCAAAATGGTCGATGAGCGGGAAGGTGAAGTCAAGGATGAAGACTTGCCGTACGCATTCAACCGTCAGCCTTTATCTGCAAGAATGGCAATCGTTGCCGCTGGTCCTATATTTAATCTGGTACTTGCCGTTGCTTTGTTCTGGAGTGTGCTGGTTATAGGCGAAACGGGTATGAAACCGATACTCGGCTCAGTAGAGCAGGGTACATTAGCCGCAGCCGCGGGCTTTGCCGAAGGCGATGAGATTGTTTCTATCGACGACAAGGAGACACCCACCTGGAATGAGGCAATGAATGTATTAATTTCCTCAGCGCTTGATGGGGAGCAGAATATAAAAATTGCCGTAAAAAGCTCTGATGATCAACAGGCTGTCAGAACGCTTAAGCTTACTGATAAAGACACTGAAAATCCTGATGTATTGTATCAACGATTAGGCTTCAAATCCTGGTCTCCAAAATTGCAGCCCATTATAGGGAAAGTGCTTCCCGATAGCGCAGCATCTGCCGCTGGTTTAAAACAAGGCGATCTGATTTTGAGTGCTGACGGTATAAGCATAAACGATTGGATGCAATGGGTGGCTTATGTAAAAAGTCACGCTGATATCAAAATAAATCTGGAGATTGAGCGAGACGGCTTACGATTGCCAGTAACCATTGTCCCCAAAGGTGTGCTTGTGGACAAGAACACTGAGGGTAAAGTCGGTGCTTCGGTTTATATACCGGAAGAACTGATGAAGTCGGTCAGTGTTGAGTATTCCTTATCGCCGCTGGCAGCGATACCTGTTGCATTTGAAACCACCTATAATTATTCCGTTTCCAGCTTGAAAATGATAGCCAAGATGGTGATTGGTAAAGCTTCTGTAGAAAATTTAAGCGGTCCTATTAGTATTGCTCAGTATGCGGGACAGTCTGCGACAATGGGCTTGGTGCCCTTTTTAAAATATATGGCTCTGATTAGCGTCAGTCTAGGCGTATTGAATCTATTGCCGATACCGGTGCTGGATGGCGGACATCTATTGTTTTTTGCCTTAGAGGCAATTAAAGGCCATCCCGTTTCGGAGAGGGTGCAAATTTTCTTCCAACAAATCGGTATTGCGTTGCTCGTGTCATTGATGGCATTGGCGATGTTTTTGGATGTCGGGCGCTTATTTCCATAATCCATTAATAAGGTACAAGGCAGGTTGGCTGAGGCGGCGTCAGTGAGTAGCCGATTCTGCGCTTTTAAACTAATTTAAGGAACATAGAATATTATGAAAAAAATTGTCAAAGTTGCCGCATTATCATTATTTGGCCTGACTTTATCGGTAGCGCAGGCAGATGAAGATGCGGTCAAGCAAGCGCTGACCAAGGCAATGCCATCAGTCAAATTAGAGTCTATTAAGCCTTCTCCGATCAATGGCTTGTATGAGGTTACAGTCGGGGGCAATATTATCTATGTTTCCGAAGACGGAAAGTATTTGGTTCAGGGGCACGTGGTCGATATCGCTGCACGTACAGACTTAACCGAGGAAAAACTGGGCGGTGCTCGCAAACAGGCTCTTGATAAACTCGGTCTGGACAAAATGATCGTATTCAAGCCCAAAGAAAGCAAGTATACGGTCAGCATCTTTACCGATATAGATTGCGGTTATTGCCGCAAACTGCATTCAGAAATTGATCAATACATGGCTGAGGGCATTACTATCCAGTATTTGTTTTTCCCAAGAGCCGGAAAAGGATCTGACTCATACAATAAAGCCATATCGGTTTGGTGTGCTGATGACCGCAAAGCTGCTTTAACGGCTGCGAAAAAAGGCGATACACCGCCAGCTAAAACTTGTGCCAATCCTATTGATGAGCACATGCAATTGGCTGAGCAGTTTGAAGTGAAAGGAACACCGATGATTGTTACTGGAAAAGGCACTATCTTTCCCGGTTATTTGCCTGCAAAACAACTGGCCGAAGCGTTGGCTGACGAAAAAGGCCAAAAATAAACAAACTGGTATTGCAAGGGCGGCTTTAGCTCCCTTGCAATACCATAAAAGCTACACCATCCCTTTAAGCCGATACAGCAACTCCAAAGCTTGCTTCGGGCTAAGGTCATCCGGGTTCATGTCTTCCAGCAAACCCACCGCAGGATGACATTCTTTCGACGAAAACAAATCCAACTGATTGACTCCTGTTTCAGTCTGCTGCTCAATATAGGCGTGGTCTTCCAGATGCCGTAGTTTGGCTTTGGCTTTGTCGATCACCGAATGCGGCACACCAGCTAACGAAGCTACTTGCAAACCGTAACTCTGGCTAGCCGGGCCATCTTTTACCGCATGCAGGAAAATAATTTTGTCGCCGTGTTCCATCGCATCCAGATGCACGTTATGGATGGTTTTGTGCTCATCAGGTAGCGTGGTTAACTCAAAATAATGCGTCGCAAATAGCGTAAACGCCTGGGTTTCTTTAGCGAGATAGTCGGCGCAGGCCCAGGCTAGAGACAGTCCGTCAAAAGTGCTGGTGCCTCGGCCTATCTCATCCATCAAGATCAGGCTTTTTGAAGTCGCGTTATGCAGGATATTAGCCGTTTCCGACATTTCCACCATAAACGTAGACCGGCCGCTGGACAGGTCGTCGGATGCGCCAATACGGGTAAAAATCTTGTCGACAGGGCCGCAGGTCAACGACTTGGCTGGGACATAACAGCCGATATGAGCGATTAACACAATCAGTGCGGCCTGACGCATGTAAGTTGATTTACCGCCCATGTTCGGGCCGGTAATAACCAGCATTCTGCGTTGATGGGAAAACGTCAAGTCATTAGGCACAAAAGGAATGTCCGAAACCTGCTCAACGACTAAATGACGTCCGGCTTCAATCGCGATGCCGGACTTATCGATCAGCGTCGGTTGCGATAGATTCAAAGTTTCCGCGCGTTCGGCAAAATTAACCAGCACGTCCAGTTCGGCCAGCGCGGCGGCGCATTGCTGCAATGGAATCAATGAGTCGCCGATGATGTTCAGCAATTCCTCGTACAAGGCTTTTTCAAAAGATAGTGATTTTTCCTTGGCGCTGAGCACCTTGTCCTCAAAGGACTTCAATTCCTCTGTGATGTATCGCTCTGCACCCTTTAAGGTTTGCTTGCGGGTGTAATGTACCGGGACTTTATCCGAATGTAGGTTGGAAATCTCAATGTAGTAGCCATGCACGCGGTTGTAATTGACCTTCAGCGTACTGATGCCGGTCGATGCTTTTTCCCGGTTCTCCATATCGATCAGGAACTGGTCGGCGTTCTGGCTTAAGTTGCGTAGCTCGTCCAGTTCTGGATGATAGCCCGGCGCAATCACTCCGCCGTCGCGTATCAGTACAGGTGGATTGTCGATAATGGCGCGCTGCAATAAATTCAGCATCTCAGGATGTTCGCCGATTTGTTCGCATAATTGCGCAAGCTGGGGATTATCGCCGGCGGACAGCGCCTGTTGCAGGGCGGGCAGCACCGCCAGTGTATTGCGGAGTACCAACAAATCGCGGGGACGAGCCGACTTTAACGCAATACGGGAGCTGATTCGTTCAATATCGCCAACTTGCCGCAGATGACTTTGAATATCGCGATACAGCAGCACGTTAAGTAAGGTGTCGATACAGGCATAGCGATTGTTAAGGATGTCGTGATCGCGCAAAGGCCGGTTGATCCAGCGCCTTAAACAGCGGCTGCCCATCGCTGTTGCGGTCTTGTCCAGCACCCCGAACAGCGTGAATTGCAGTTGCCCGGACGGGTGAAAATCCAGTTCAAGATTACGGCGGCTGGACGCATCCAGCAAAATGCTGTCATCGCTGTTTTCGGTGCGTATGCCCTGAATATGCGGCAGCGCGCTTTGCTGAGTATCTTTCACATATTGCAACAAAGCGCCGGCAGCAGCGATCGCGACAGGCATGTCTTCGCAGCCGTAGCCTTTCAAGTCATGAGTGTTGAACTGCCTTAATACCAGTTGCTTTGCGCTCTGGGCTTCAAAATGCCAGGGCGGTCTTCGGCATAAGCCGCTACGCTGCTTTAAGCTTGCCGGTAGCGGCCAGTCTTCGCTAAACAGCAATTCAGCCGGGTTAAGGCGGCCGATTTCGCTCAATAACTGATCGATGGATTCAACTTGTTGCAATACAAAGCGGCCGCTGGTCAAGTCCAGGCTGGCGATGCCAAAGGACGACTTGCCGGTCACTCCTCCAGGGAGCGAGCACATGGCGACCAAAAGATTATCCTTGCGGTCTTCCAGCAAAGCTTCGTCGGTGACAGTGCCTGGGGTGACGATGCGGACTACCTTGCGCTCGACCGGGCCTTTGGACGTCGCCGGATCACCGATTTGTTCGCATATCGCGACGGATTCGCCATGTTTTAATAGCTTGGCAAGATAGCCTTCAGCCGCGTGATAAGGAATGCCTGCCATAGGAATCGGCTGTCCTGCCGATTGCCCCCGGCTGGTCAGTGTAATATCGAGCAGTTGCGAGGCTTTTTTGGCGTCATCGAAAAACAGTTCATAAAAATCCCCCATACGGTAGAACAGCAGGGTATCGGGGTGTTCGGCCTTGATGCGTATAAATTGCGTCATCATGGGCGTGTGCTGCTGGTCAGCGGTCTTTTGTTTTATACTCATACATCTATTTTATCCGAATCAGCGCGAGGTCACATCATGGAGTCTGAATTATTTGTATTGGCCGAGCAGCTGGGCCGACTATTAAAAGCCGGCGGCAAAATAGTAGCCACGGCTGAATCCTGCACCGGCGGTTGGATCGCCCAAACCATTACCGACGTGCCGGGGAGTTCAAGCTGGTTTGACCGCGGCTTTGTCACCTATAGCAATACCTCAAAAGTGCAGATGTTGGGTGTCAATCCGGGAACGCTGGAAAAATACGGTGCGGTTAGCGTCGAGACAGCAGCGGAAATGGCGGCAGGCGCTTTAACATACAGCGAGGCTGATGTTGCGGTTGCGGTGACCGGCATAGCCGGGCCGGATGGTGGAACACCTGATAAACCGGTTGGTACCGTGTTTATTGCATGGACAGATAAAAACGGCGTAGCCAAAGTGGTTAAAAAGCAATTTACAGGAAACCGGCATCAAATAAGAGCGCAAACTGTGAAAAGTGCTGTTGAAGGCATCTGGCTATTTTGCTGATAATCCGGAAGGTAACTATGGGTTTGTTTGTGCAGGTACGACTTATTTGGAGAACTTAATTAACGTATTACCGCTTCTTTGCCAATTGATGTTTAAAGTTCAGCGCTTTAGCCTTGCAGAGTCAATCAGGATAAACAATCTTTCGATAAAGTTGCGCCTCTTGTATTGATCTACTGGACTTCAAAGCTTAGTTTATTCTTACATTGGAAATTTTTCCAATATTAACAAGTGCGTCTGAGCATAGGTTAAGCAACGGTACAGGATGCTCACGTTAAAGTATTCATGCTTGCACGACAGTTATGTGCGGTACCGCACAGACTAGTTTTTGTTGTTGCGGTTAAGCTACTTTTGAGATTTTTTTACAACAATCTGTTATCATTAAGGCACGTTTTCAGATAGTGCAAAGCGAAATGAATAACAGAACAAAGTTAAAAGAACAGCTCACGAAAAGTAAAAATAAACAGATAAAAGGAAAATATTATGCTGAAAAAGAACTTACTGACCTTGGCTTCATTGACTATCGTGGGCTTTCTGCCACTGGCGCAAGCTGACGATCATTTTGATGATAATAGCCGGCACGATGACAAACGCTGGTATGTGGCGCCGTTCGGCACTTTCATCAAAACCGGCGGCGACCGCAACGCCAGCGACGGCTGGGGCGGCGGCATGGGCATCGGCAAGATGCTGGACAAGCATTTCAACGTCGAGCTGAAAG